>Ga0255215_1000003_pt1 | contig 305095 bp, 286 predicted proteins | sample Miss_Law_RepC_8d_FD_183033 | JGI IMG/M metagenome (GOLD analysis project Ga0255215, IMG submission 183033) | Freshwater microbial communities from Mississippi River, Louisiana, United States - Miss_Law_RepC_8d | ecosystem: Environmental > Aquatic > Freshwater > River | place: USA: Louisiana... | reverse complement strand
TGGATACTCAAATGCAACATCAATATCTCGCAAAATTCTTCAACGTTGTGGATACTTAAACCATCGCTCAATCAACACCGATCAATTCTTTTACAAGTGGCCAAACCCCGCTTAAAACCGGAGAATGGTGATCCAGCGACTCATTTCGTAACACTGTCGAAAGTTTTGACACATTTAAATGCCAAAATTAATTCAATAGATTTTTGCATGAGCACACAAATTGCTTTGTTCCTGTTTGATGAAAATGCCGTACGTTAAGCTGATAACTAGTCTTTTATTTTTAACTATTTTAAATAGCTGTGCAGACCATGGCTTTATGGATAAAAATGTCATCAATAGCAGTATTATAAAAGGTGAAAAAGTCAAAGAAGACGATGTCATTTTTGGTCGTCCAGTCATGATTGCTCTAAATTATGAATTTCGTAAAGATAAAACAGTTTCAAAAGCACGCCCCCAAATATTCGGAGTTTGTAGCGGAGTCATGCTGAGCTCGCAATTTGTCTTAACAGCTGCACATTGTGTTAAGAACATTAAAACTGCCCGAGTCATTCTAACCACAAATATGTACAAAAAAGTTTCTGATGAATCTGACGTTTATGAAATCGAAAAGGCCACAATTAATCCGACTTACACTAAACTCAAAAAACAAGAAGAAGATCGTGATATTTCTGGTCCCGATGCTGAATCGAACTTATACGACCTTGCTGTCGTAAAACTTAAAACTAAAATGCTTGATGCTCGCACAGACTATTCTTATTTCATGAGTCGCAGCAGCTACTCATATTTCGATATGAAAGCTAAAAAAGCCCAAGTTAAAAAACAAGAAATTGTGGCTACAGCAACAGGTTATGGTAAGCAATCAAGTTTAGTCGATCCAGAAGAAACAGAAATCAGATACAGTAAAAAAACTGGCAAACCTAAGAAAATTCGTATTTTAGGAGTTCTTAAAAAAGCGCAGCTCACATTTAAAATGGATCAACTTCAAGATCGAATCATTGAGTACGATCAAAAAGATCAATCTGGTGTGTGTTCTGGAGACTCTGGCGGACCTGTGTTTATCGAACGTGAAGGACGCCCTTACCTGCAAGGATTAGCTATTGCTGTTTACAAAAAAAATACTGATGACCCCAATAACATTCACAATGAATGCTATAGTCGTAGTATGTTTCTGAATTTAGATTATTTCAAAGCTTGGATTTTAGAATCTACTAACGCTATGAATTCTTCGCGTAAAATATAGCGACCACCGAACGACTCAGAAACATCTGTGACCATTTGTAAATCCATCCAATTCATATGATGCTGGTTTTTAAGATGCTCAACGAGCTTAACAAAAGCGTATTTTGAAGCATTGCTTATTTTAAAAAACATACTTTCACAACTAAAGTAATTCTCGCTTAAAACACCATATATACCACCAATAAGCTCGTTATTCTGCCAGCACTCAACCGAGATGACTCCACCCATATGAAATAAATCTGTATACGCACGAATAATATCCGCAGTGATCCAACTCCCTTTTTGACCAGGTCGTTGTTGTTTTTGGCACTCACTGATAACTGATTCAAAAGCTTTGTTAACTGTAATAGTCATTTTATTTTCGTTGTGCTTGATCCATTTTTTTAAACTTTTTGAAATATGCAACTCATCAAAAAACAAAACACCGCGCTCATCTGGGCAAAACCACAAAAGTGGATACCCCTCATGTGGCCACGGAAAAATCCCTAAACGATATGATTCTTTCAAGTTAGGGCCATCGATATCGCCACCGACAGCAATCACATCATCAATAATATCTGCAATCCGCGGATCTGGAAAATCATTGATCGCAGACATCACAAATCCCACATGGTTGTATATGTTCATGGCCAAAATATTTATAAATCATATTTAAACGACATTCTTTTTCATTTTTAGTCCACTGAAGCATAGCTAATAATTTTTTTTGATGATCTTTTTTAAGTAAATCTTGATTTTCTTTTGTGTAAAGTGACTCATCTGGTTCGGTTACGGCTCTATAACCAAAAAGAGAATCACACTCTTCTAAACAGCCCCAGCGTAACAAAATGCTCACAGCCGATTGAACTCTGAAATCTTTTTTGTTTTTAAAAGTCATTTGCTCTCTTAAAAAATCAAATCCTTGCTGCGAAACTTGATCGTAATTATCAGAAATTAAATGATAAACTTTATGAATAAATTGACGATCCGGATAAGCCCAATCTAGAAATTGCATTTGAATAGTTAGATCATCCTCATCATAAAACAAAAGACCTTGAGACAACTTGCCATCACGCCCTGCACGTCCCACTTCTTGAAAATAAGACTCTATCGTTGATGGAATTTCTGTGTGCATGACAAATCTGACATCAGGCTTATCTACACCTAAACCAAACGCAGGTGTTGCCAAAATCCAATTGTTTTCAAGTTTATGCTCTTTGTTTTGTATAAAGTTTTTAAGGTTTTGGCGTCGCTGCCCTGGTGTCATATCACCATGATATTTTAAGTATTGAAATTTTTGTTTTTGTAACAAGCGTCCAAAATTTTCAAGTGTTTGTATGAGAGAAAAATAAACTATACCGCTCTGATTTTGATTTTTTTCTATAATTTCATACATGGCTTGAAATTTCTCATCTTGTCCGTATATTTCAACAACATTCAAAGCCAAATTTGGTCGTTCAATTCCACTCGTCAGCACATGATCTTGATTCAAGTGAAGCGAGTCACAAATTTCTTGTTGAACAGATTCCGTTGCTGTTGCCGTTAATGCTAAAACTATGGGGTTATTTAAATTTTTAATAACTTGTCCCAATGTTGCATAGTCAGGTCTAAAATCATGCCCCCACAAGCTCACGCAGTGAGCTTCATCGACAACAAACAAAGATATTTTAACTGTCTTAATCACATCCCAAAAATCTGCTTTACGAAACCTTTCAGGCGTTACGAATAAAATATCTATTCGGCCCTGAGAAACCAGTTCTAAACGCTGTTGTTTTTCTTGTTGCGAAATCGAAGAATTAATAAAAGTTGCACGCAAGCCCGACTCTTTGGCTTTTTGGGTTTGATCCTGCATCAGTGCAATCAAGGGTGACACAACTAAAACCAAATCACCGAGAGATCTTTCTTTTTGAATGTGAGCAATAAGTTGAAAACACAAACTCTTACCAGTACCTGTTGGCATCAGCGCTAATATAGATTTTTTATTTAATAAGCTCTCAATAACTTCAAGCTGAACACCACGAAACTGTGAAAATTTAAATTTCTCGAAAAGAACATCCTGAACACTTCTCATAGATTTGATTGTTCTGGATTCTCTTTGTGAACACAATCAATAATGCAATAATTAGAAATGACTCATGCCCATTTGAGTTAAACTCGTATTTTTTAAATAAGACATCATGTCGACAAAGTAATGTTTGTACCAATCTTGATCGATTGTCGCATCCATGACAATCCATTCGCGTTGATCGCTATAGACCATGGTCGCAACATGAAATTGCCAATAACCATCACCACGATCGTTTTTGATATGTCCAAGAACCCAAACTTTCTCGATGGATTCTTTTTGCAAACCCAAGCGTAAAAAAAGCAGATGTAAAAAAGTAGCACGTCCAAAACAATAACCGAGCGAGGTCCCCTGACGTTCATATTCCTCTCGTTGAATGCCAAACAAAGGGTGATTTTTTGTAAAATTTAAAATTGAACCCAATTCTTGAGCAGGAACCATGGATACCCGTTTTGAACTCACATCGATATTGATACTCTGCTCTTGAATACCGACAATCGTCTGGCTGTTTAAATCACTGATTTGGTCCGAACTTAGGCCATTAATTTCAGATAAATAAATTTGCCACAAATTTGAATCAATCTGTTCAAGATCGCCAGATGTAGCAACTACTTGATTTGTTTGTATTTTTGAAAAACCTATATCAGCGGAAATGGCCAAGCCACACTTTAGAAGTATAACGACAACTAAAAACAACTTAATAAAAAATACTCGGCTCATTTTCATAAATGAATGTGAGTGTTTATATCTTATGAAGACCATGTGCAAGATGTTTAAACAATTCAAAAATTGCTTTTAAATTAAGCTCGCTAAAATGAGCATTTTTTAGCGGGTTACCGTAAATAAACATCATTATTTGCATCGTACAAAAAAAGATGTTAGACCCAATTGTTTGCTAAATAAAAAAACAAAACGAACGAGGTAAAACATGTCAAAAAAATGGGACATCAATAAGGTCCGTAATATCGGTATCTCGGCGCATATCGACTCGGGAAAAACTACTCTTTCTGAGCGTATTTTGTTTTATGGTGGTCGTATTCACGAAATCCATGAAGTAAAAGGTAAAGATGGCGTCGGCGCAACAATGGATTCGATGGATCTTGAAAGAGAAAAAGGGATCACAATCCAATCTGCAGCGACACAAGTTCACTGGAAAGATTATACAATCAACTTAATCGATACACCGGGGCACGTTGACTTCACAGTTGAAGTTGAACGTTCACTTCGCGTATTAGATGGCGCTATCCTAGTTCTTTGCGGCGTATCTGGAGTTCAATCTCAATCAATCACAGTTGACCGTCAGATGAAACGTTACAACGTTCCTCGTCTTGCGTTTATCAACAAACTTGACCGTCAAGGTGCAAATCCTTTCCGCGTTCGTGAAGCCTTAGTTGATAAATTAAAATTAAATGCTGTTATGATCAATATTCCAATTGGTCTTGAAGATAAACATGTTGGTATCGTTGATTTAGTTACAATGAAAGCTTACCAAAATGAAGGTGAAGACGGCGAAACGATCAAAGAAATTCCAATTCCAGCAGATTTAGTTGAAGACGCTAAAAACTACCGTCATGAATTAATCGGTAAATTGGCTGATATTGATGACGCTATCGGCGAAAAATTCCTTATGGAAGAAGAGCCAACTGTTGATGAAATCAAAGCAGCAGTTCGTAAAGGTGTTATCTCATTAAAACTAGTTCCAGTATTCTGCGGATCTGCGTTCAAAAATAAAAACGTTCAACATTTACTTGATGGCGTTACTTATTACTTACCAAATCCAACTGAAAAAACTGAGATGGCATTAGACTTAAATAAAGGCGAAGAAAAATTCCCTTTAAAAACAGACAATGATGCTCCTCTAGTTGCTCTTGCATTCAAATTACAAGAAACACAATTCGGTCAATTGACTTACATGCGTGTTTACCAAGGTACTTTGAAAAAAGGTGATTTCATTATCAACCAAACGAACAAAAAATCAGTTAAAGTACCACGCGTTGTACGTATGCACTCTGACAAAATGGAAGACACTGAAGTTGCTTACGCTGGTGACATCGTTGCAATGTTTGGTATTGATTGCGCTTCTGGTGATACTTTCTGTGACGACAAAATCAATGCGTCTATGCAATCTATGCATATCGCTGATTCAGTTATCAGTCTTGCGATCGCACCTAAAACTAAAGAAGGTACAAACAACTTTACAAAAGCTTTACAAAAGTTCCGTAAAGAAGATCCTACTTTCCGCGTTCACCGTGATGAAGAGTCAAATGAGACAATCATTTCTGGTATGGGCGAGTTACACTTAGAGATCTACATTGAGCGTATGAAACGTGAATTCAACTGTGAAGTAACAGTTGGTCAACCTCAAGTTGCTTACCGTGAAACTATCGGCGGCGATGCTGCTTATGATTACACTCATAAAAAGCAAACAGGTGGTTCTGGTCAATTCGCGAAAATCGTTGGTGCTATCAGACCTCTTGAAGCTCAAGAAGACGGTTCAGTTTTCAAATTCAACAACAAAGTTGTCGGTGGTCGTATTCCTAAAGAATTCATCCCAGCTGTTGAAGAAGGCTTTAATGAACAATGTAAAAAAGGTCCTTTGATAGGATTCCCAATTGTTGGCGTTGAAGTTGATTTAACAGACGGCGCTTACCATGATGTCGATTCATCTTACATGGCGTTCAAGATTGCTGCTATGGCGGCAATGCGTGAAGTTTACCAAAAAGCTAAACCAACGGTTCTTGAACCAATCATGAAACTTGAAACAACTGTTCCTGAAGAATACCAAGGTCCTGCGACTGGTCAAATCAATCAACGTCGTGGTGTTATCATGGGTACAACTACTATCGAAGGCACAGTTACAATTGAAGCAGAAGTTCCATTAACAGAGATGTTTGGATACTCAACTGATTTACGTTCTGCGACTAAAGGTAAAGGCGAATTCTCTATGGAGTTTGCTAAATACCAACCAGCTCCGCGTAACGTACAAGAAGATTTAGCTAAAAAGTACGCTGCTAAACGTGCTGCTGAAAATAAATAATTTAAATAAAGTTATTTAAGCTCAAAAAGCAAAAAGGCTTAGTGGAAACACTAAGCCTTTTTTTTATTTTCGTCCATTTTACAGTTATTACTTAACATACAATGGTTTTACTAAAGTCTTCGCAGCAACCTTTTCTTCATAAGTCTTCGCATAAACGCTCTAGTCACTATTCGATTAATCTGCACCAAAATAGAATTTAGAATACCGGGCACAACAATCGCCTTATCAGATCGCACAGCACGTAACCCTGCCTCTACAACATTTTCAATGCTTTGATGCAAGAAGCTCTTTGACTCTGAATAAGATGCCGCCTTTTGAAAGCCTGTTTCTACAGGACCAGGGCACAATGCTGTGATCGCTATACCATATGGCTTCACTTCCTCGTGAAGAGCTTCAGAGAACGAAATCACATAGGCCTTAGTGGCATAGTAAATGGCCATATAAGGGCCCGCTTGAAATCCAGCCATCGATGCGACATTGATAATTTGACCAGATTTTTTTATTTTCATTTGTGACAATACAGCCTGGCACAACTGAGTAACTGAAAACATATTTAAATTCATCATCTCTGCATTTTTAAATCGACTCGATTGTGCAAACTCTAAAGCTTGTCCAATACCCGCATTGTTAATCAATAAATCAATTTGCAATTTCTCAATTTCACCGCAAAGCTTTTCAATTTCATTAAGATGAGATAAATCACATACTCTATAATCAACACGAACACTGTACTTTTGCTGAAGTTCTTTTTGTAAGTTTTCAAGTTTATCCAGAGATCTAGAGACTATAATTAAATTATATTTTTCTGATGCTAATCTGTGAGCAAAACCCAATCCTATACCTGAAGTCGCACCAGTAATTAATGCTGTTAATGACATATTCGCAACGTTCTCCCAATTTCAATTGAGAATACGATAACTTAAATTTAAAGGTAACACAAAAATCCAGATACAGAATATTTAGTTACAGTTGATAGACAAAAAGTTGAAGTTAAATCGCCAGAGTCAGTTTTATTAAGAGAGCAATGTGGTGTTTTATCAAAAACATCAGTCTTAAATAACATATACATGCTAGATCCACCTGGATTGGCCACCGTATTTCCAATTAAATTCACACCTTGTATATGAGTTGAGTTATAACCGACGCGCAAACCAGCCCACTTTGTATCTGTAATCGTATTTTTCTCTACAGATATGTTTTGCGCTGTTAGTGCATCAGAAGCTCCTGGATATGCGTAATCCGTATTCGTCACAGAAGCATAAACTTCTATTCCTCCGTGTCCTGTAACTGGACCTGAAGCAATCGTTGTATTTAATGAAGTATACTGTGGCCCCTGTGGAATAAACTGAGGGACTTGTGTAGCAATTTTAGAAACACTATTACCACTCACAACAATATTATTTACTCCCGGAGTTTCATATGAACTCTCGCGCGACAAATATATTCCCGCAGCACCAAATATTTTAGAAATATCATTATTAAGAATTGAAATATTCTTTCCACCAACAACTGTGATGCCACGTCCCCAGTACTGTCCCGAAACTTTGTTTTTATAGATCAAGATATTAGAAGCGATTTTAGCTTCGTATTCATTTTTAAGAAAATTAGCATCGACATTTGTTTTTGATCGCCAATCTTTATCTAGATAAGAAACGACCGCAATACCATCATCACCAGTTTCTAAAACGTTATTAAATAGAATGCGTCCATTTTTTGATCGTGCTGTCGAATGAATTCCATCAGCGTAACTTCTGACAACTAAATTATTCGCTATCAAATAATTTTCAGCATTGTATATAAAAATACCTGAACCATTTTGATAATCATAACCTAAACCATCTAGTGGCACTAAAACATTGTTAAGAACTTTAATATTATAAAGTCTTTGCTGACCAGAGTTTGCTGCGTATATTGATATTCCACTTTGCCATGGTGTTGACGCTCTTCCAACAGTTAATCCCGTGACGATCAGATTTCGAACAGTGACATTGCTCGCTTGGATCATAATAGCTTTATCTAAATCATTTGTTCCTCTGATCTCGGCGCTGTCACCTTCAACAACAACATCTGATTTGGCTATGTTAATTCTTTTGCTGTGCAGATAAACTCCGGGCACAAACAATAATCTGTCTCCAGAATTAAGCGAGTTGATTGCGGTTTGTATTTTATCTGACTGATCTAAACTAGAGTTTGGAACCACACCAAATTCTGTAATTAGTCGTGTTGTTTTATAAGTGACAACATCAGTTGAGTCTGAGCACGGCTCATGAGTTAAAACTGTATTTTCAATTCGACTAACTACTTGTATAGAAACCGTTTTTGAAACTGTTCCATAAGCATTCGTTGCGTAGAGTGTATATGTCGTATTTGTATTTGGCCTAACAGCTATTGAATTTTTTCCAACACCATCAATTTGCCCAGGGTTTAACTTAACACTTTGAACGGTTCCAGAAACTAAAAACTGTACATTCAAATCACGATCGCTATACGCAAATGCTGGAACAGATAGCTTTTCAATTGATGGTTTAAAGCCGCATAATGGATTATCTGAACTGACACTCATAGGATCAACCAACGAGCTTTGACCATCCGGACATTTTTGCGTCACTGGATTATTGTTATTTGTTTCATTGTTTGATGGCAGTTGAGAACCGCTATCTTGAGGAGCTTTAGATTCTGAGGGTAATTGTTGTTCAGATAATTGCTCAAACTTGCAAGAGCACAGAGCTAAAATAGCACATAAAATAACAAACGTACGATGATTGATTTTAAGCACTAATCTTCCCCCACAGGCCCTATAATAGTTTAGACGATGGTCTTGGTAACGACTAGAACGAGTAAATAAATTCTCAAATTGATGTAATAGATCTCATCAACTCATATCATCAAAAGTATTATGTTAAGCAAGAGCGACTTAGGTTGAGTGGTCTTATCTAAAAGTATGTCTCATTGTTAGCCATTGAGTCCTAGATCTGCTAGTATGATTGCTTATGGGTTTAATCTTAGTTTCTTTTATTTCTATTTTAGCTATCTCATTTATATGTTCTTTATGCGAAGCTGTTTTATTATCTTTAACTCCCGCTTTTGTTGAAGTGGCAGTCGAGCAAAAACCACAATCTGGCAAAGTTTTAAAACATGTCATGGATAATATGGATCGCTCTATATCAGCCATATTAACACTGAATACGATATCTCACACTTTAGGCTCAGCATGGATCGCCTACGAAGTTCACCAAGAATTTGGCGACAAATATGTGACTTTGTTCTCTGTATTTTTAACATTCATGATTCTTATTTTTTCTGAAATTCTTCCTAAGACAATCGGCAAAAACAATCCTAAATCATTATCATTCTTTTGTGCTTACAGCGTTCAATCTATGACGATTGGCCTATATCCTTTCGTAAAGCTTTCTGAAGCTGTCTCAAAGGGCCTCGCCACTGAAACCGAAGAGCCCGATGTCACTCGTGACGAAATGATTAAGTCTGCAGAAATCGGTGTCGAAGAAGGTACTTTAAAAGCTAAAGAATCGACAATTATTAAAAACCTCATGAAACTCGATAATATTTTTGTTTCAGATATCATGACACCTAGATCAGTCTTTATGGCTCTTGAAGGCGACATGACTGTTCACGAAGTTTCAAAAAAATTTAAACCGATTCGCTTTTCAAGAATTCCAGTTTATCAAGACTCTTTGGATAACATTATTGGTATTACACATCGTTATAAAATTCTCGAAGCTCTCTCACACGATCAACATCATAAAAAAATCTCTGAGTTAGTTACTCCGATCCCATCAGTTTCTGAACGTATGTCAGTTTCACAAGCTCTCGATTTTTTTATTAGACAAAAAGGCCATCTCGCTATTGTAAACGACGAGTACGGCGTCATTACTGGCTTGGTCACATTAGAAGACGCTGTTGAAACACTCCTTGGTGTTGAGATCATGGATGAATTTGACAACATTGAAGACATGCGCAAATACGCTCTTGATCAATGGCAACAGCGCAAAAAACAATCACGCATGTAATCTACTTACGGTGATATTTTAGCCTCACTCGTGGCCGGCTTGATTTCTGTTTGATTTGACAGGCTTGGCGTGAACTGAACAGCTTTGACTAACAAAACAAATATAACTGTCAGCACCGCTAAAACTGCGAAAAGACCTACAGTTTGTAAGTCTGACTTGCTTTCAGAAGCAAGATTTTGTTTAAAAAATAAGCGCAATTTTTCTCTCATACACAGCACCATGACAAATATCCAATTAGGGCCAAAGCTAAACTATACTGTTCAGCAAAACCTATACAGCATAATTCGCGCCAAAAATTGTTCGCCCAAGAGGTGACTAAAGGAGACCAAATGACTCACCAAGAACTCGCTCTTAAACTTTACAATGTTTGTCATCTTACTGGAGAATTTAAATTACGCTCAGGAAAACTTTCACATGAATATTTCGATAAATATAAATTCGAATCACAACCTGAACTTTTAAAAGAAATCGCAAAACAATTAGCCCCAAAAATTCCTAAAGATACAGAAGTTTTAGCTGGACTCGAAATGGGTGGCATACCCGTCGCAGTCGCACTCTCATTTGAAACCGGAATTCCTGTAAGCTTTATACGTAAGTCTGCTAAAGACTACGGGACATGTTTATTTGCCGAAGGTGCGTCAGTAAAAAATAAAAAAGTCTGCATAGTTGAAGACGTCATCACATCTGGCGGACAAGTTATCTTAAGCGCTGAGGACTTACGCTCTATTGATGCTAAACTAGGTCATGTCGTCTGCGTGATTAATCGCGGTGGAGCCGAAGCTAACGCAAAACTTGAAGCCACTGGATTGAAACTAGATAGTTTATTTAAGCGTGAGGATTTTCCGGGATAGTCGAGTTTCGCAGTCACAACTTATTGATTTAAAATGTTCTGACATCATAATTCAAAATTCAAAATAACTTTTCACAAGAGTAACTTAACTTGTGGTTTTCTCTTTTTAAAATATTTAAATTCATTTTTAATAAAGATACTAGTTTTTCTAAGCTGACGAAATCTTCTTCTAAAAAAGCGTTAACAGTATCTTTGTCATTGAAGGAGATCTGCACTAGACGCCTACACATTTCGGTTATATAAGCAATATCACTTGCGATAACTGTTGAATTAAATAATCTGAACTCTACTGTCTTATACTTAAATAATGAAAGTAAATTTAAACCATAATATCTGGTAGCAATATTAAGGCGTAAATCATTATCTGAAAAAATTGACTCAAGTCTTAGATTTTCATTATTTTTTAACTTGTTATACAATGCTTTAGTTTTGGAAGCATATTTAATACGATCCGCATTTACCGCAAACAGTTCAAATAAAATATCTTCAACTTTCGCAAAAAGTCCCAAAAGCCTAATAAGGTTTTCCATCTCAAGATTTGGAATGCCGATATGTACATGCAGACCGGATGTGTTAGCTTGAGGTATAAAGCCATGAAGACGATTAAGATCTTGGATAACCAATGCATAAAGCTGAACATCTAAGGCACTGTAGAGAATCGGCGAAACAATTTCAACTCCTTGTAAGTTAAAACTGTCTGGAATAATTGATCTATCAGCTTCGATTGACCAATTATACTTACGCCCATTAAGTTCATAAAAAAGAGATATAGCGTCTTCGTTGTTTTTTGATTTTTTTGTACTTACTTTTACATTTTTAATAAATCTACCAAAAACAACTTGTGCGTTTTTATTTACGCTAGTTAAAACAAAATCAGCGACCTCACGATATGTAAACTCTTTTGACATTTGTCCTTCGAATTCTACACCTCTAGTTTGCCCAAATGCCATACTTGATGACATCAAAAATATAGCCAGTATGAATTTAAAATGGCAAAAATAAAAACCCATCAATAAGATGTATTCAAATACTTTGCCAATGATTTTTCATTTATAAACTTTTGTTTCAATTTGAGAATACGTGCCAAATTATTTCGACTTTAAAACTTCACCAACAAGATACAATGACCCAGTCACAAGTATCATGTCATCAGCTTTTGCTTGAATAGATTTTAGCAACTCTATGAGATTTTCATTTTGTGCTGTAGAATGTTCTTTAACCTGCTTTGAATAATCTGATAAAGCGCGCCCCTTAAAAGGCGTTACAGTTAAGTATAATTTATGTCTTGGCAATTGTAACAGCTGAGAGAAAATATTTTCAGCATCTTTATCCTGCCCGACACCGACTACTAAGTGAAGCGTTTGCCATTTATAGTACTTTAATAAATCTATTAGACTTTGAACACCTTGCGGGTTGTGATCCCCCGAAAGAAACACCGGACAGTTAATCTCTGGCAGAGAAATCATCTGCATTCGTCCCTGCCATTTGATTTGTTTCAGACAACTTAAGTGTTTCTGTGGATTAAAACCTAGCACTTCAAAAGCAGTCAGAGCTGTTGCTATATTCTCGCAAGCTCTTGCGCCTGGTATATTGATCTCGGCTATTCCATATTGAGTGTCAATAAACCAGATTGGCAGTGAATTTTTGTGCTCAACTTTGAGTGTCCATTTACATGCTGCCACAGATCGTGAATCTGCTTTTTCAAGTGTCGCCTGAAATAACTCTTGGGTTTCTTCAGGCAATACATGATGAACAACAACAGAGTTTTTCTTAATAATACCAAATTTATTCGATGCTATTTCTTGTATTGTATTTCCTAAAATATTTTGATGATCCATCCCAAGCGCAGTAATAATTGATAATCCGTTTGGAAAAACATTAGTTGCATCATAGGTGCCACCAAGTCCAACTTCGAAAATGGCAAAATCTAAATTTTGCTGAGAGAAAAAATAATCAGCCGCCATCAAAGTTAAACTTTCAAAATGAGTTAACTCGTATGTTCGAATAAGCTTTTCATTTTCTAGATACAGCTTAATAAAATTTTCTTGTGAAATATTCTGACCATTTGATCGAATTCGTTCAGTCGTCGAAATCAAATGTGGTGATGTATAGAGTCCAACTTTTTGACCTGCAGAAATTAATAGCGTCTCAAGCGCTGCACAAGTTGTACCTTTGCCATTTGTTCCCGCAACAGTGATAATTTTTTGAGGATCTAAGCTTTGATACCAATTTTTATGACTTAATGCTTTTTTAAGTTTTTCAAGACCAGGCATGGTTTTAGGCATAATACTTAAAGACTCTAGATTTTGAACAACTTGTTCGTATGTCATAAAAGCGCCTTTTTATTAATTTGAATATTGTGAACTCTTAAATACTGGCAATAGGCTTGATTAATTTTAGCTGTCACTTGTGCAGTCACTTGATCTCTTTCAGACGCAATTACATCAGTTATGCTGGCTAAAAATGATTTGCGTGAATGACCAATATAAATTTCGTTTTTGATATCTGAAAAATGCTGCATATTTTCTAAAATTTCAAATGATTGTGCCGCAGATTTGCCAAAGCCAATACCCACGTCAAAAATAATTTTATCTTCAGGTATTTGCCTTTTGCTAAATTCTTCTAATTTATTTAACCACCAAGATTTTAGATATATAAACACATCGCCTTGAATAATTTCGTCTTTAACTGGAGGCACCGAAAATGAATGCATACAAATAAATTTTCCAGAAAATTCTTTGGCGATTTCAAGCATAGATGGATCTCGGAACCCTTCAACATCATTCATATATTCAAGATTAAATTTTTGAATAATTTTTTGCATAACTTGTGCTTTTCTTGAATCAATAGAGATTTCAAAACTCTGAGAACTCTTGATCGATTGAATAACTTCTAAAGCTTGAGTTAAACGTTCAAGCTCAACTAATGAAGCCACGCTTATGGCTCCAGGACGAGTCGACTCGGCACCGATATCGATCACCTCTGCTCCATCAGCCAACATCAATTTAATTTGAGCTTCAAGTTTTTTCTGATCAATTTTGGCTAGATCATTTTGATAAAGTCCATCTTGAGAAAAAGAATCAGACGTAACATTTAATATACCAACAAGTTTCGGCCACACTGCACTTGATGATTTTTTCGTATTTAAAGGCCGCGAGGCTTCGTTAAGCCACAGTGCTTGTGTTGGTTTATATTGAGGATAAACTTCTAATAAAGGTAACAATGCAAATGGTCTATTTTCTAACTCGGGGTGCGGGACTTGCATATCTGGTAAATTAATTTTTTCATTTTCAATAAAAAGGATATCGATATCAATTGTTCGAGGTGACCATTTATCTATTTTGTTTCTTTTTAATTTTTTTTCTATTACTTGCGCAATGCTGAGTAGTTCATGTGGATCATTATACGTCAGTTCAATTAATATTGCGGCATTTAAATATGGTTTATCCCAATTCTGCGGCGCTTGATCGGTTAACAATGCTTGAGATTCATATATTTTAGAAATTTTTAATACTTTTAATACAGGTTGCTGTTGCAACTCGCGCAGAGCTTTACGTAAATGAATTAAAGGATCAATGTTAGAACCAAGTCCTAGTACTGCAATTCGCTTTGACATGAAAAACTAACTCCGCCTTGCAAAGACCTAACCGGTGCACGAAGCTTAACAACTTCAGTCTGAAAATAACCATGAACTTTATTTTTTTTCAAATAAGTTTCAATATGCTGATGAACTAAAAAACAAAGATGCTCTACGAGATGAAATGACTTTTCAGTCGACACTTTGTAAATGATTTCTGTTAAGGCCACATAATCAACAGCATCTTGTAAATGGTCTGTAATAACACCCTTAACGTTTTGAGAAAAATGAATCTGAATATCAAACAATACAGGCTGTGGTAACGATTGTTCCTCTTCTGAACAGCCAAGACTCACCCAAACCTCATATTTATTTAACTTCATGATTTGATTCATATTATTTTTTGACTCCAATTATATAAGCAATCCAACTCAAACAAGATTCACCTTGAGTGACTTGTGTGAATTTACCATTACCCGTACCTTTGCTGTTAGTACCTTCCCAATAGACTAAAACAGCGTCAAAACCTGCAGCACGCATCATTTCTTTGATCTCTGGGATTGTCCACATTCTCCAGTCATACGTGAATACATCTTTATACATTTTATTTTTGTATTTAAAATGTATGCCGAAAGAAGCCTCTGCTGTCACCGGATCAAAACTTTTTTGATCCCAGTAATATGTGAAGTTTTTAAATTTTGTTTTATCCGTGATAGCATCTGTACATTGTGTTCCGCCAAAAATATCAACGACAAACAATCCGCGGTGATTTAGCGAAGAGCACACATTTCTAAAATACTGAGTCAAAATTTCTCGATCTTTAAAAATAAAATATGAAAAATTAACTGCGGCCACAATATCAGCATGTGGCAGTCCATCCTCTAAAACATTTTTCTGAATAAGTAGAACTCGACTTTTTTGCTCTTTTGTCAGCTGAGAAATATAATGTTCACGTCCATAAGTCATCGGTTCTTCGTCAAGATCTAGTCCACAGGATTTATAGCTCTTATTTAACTTAACCCACTCACAACTAATCGCTCCTGCTGCGCAAAAGTCTTCTCTTAGAGTCAGTCCTGACTTTGGTTTGCCAAATAGCTCTTTATATCGATCTTGATAAAAAAGAACATCTGTATCCGCAGATTGAACAGCCGAATTATAAAGTTTGTATTTATCAAAAGGTAATTCTTTAAATTTATTTTTCACTTGAGCATCTTCCTTGATTTAAGTGCTTATAATTTTTTATACTATGGAACTTCAGCGCAAATTTCTTTGATCGCTTCATAAATTTCATGCTTTTGCGGTACACTTGCATCTTCTAAATTTGGATGTAATCCAATACCAGGTACATTTTTACCCGCAATAACTCTTGGTCGTGCCATGAGTTCATAAAATAATTCTTGAGTTACACGATATGCTAAATGCTCACCAAAATTAGTGACTTCAGTGTCTTCGTTGACAAATAACACTCGTCCTGTTTTTGACACAGAACTCTTAATCATTTGCCAATCATAAGGGTAAATCGATCTTAAATCGATAACCTCTACAGAATAACCTTCTTGTTTAAGCTGATCAGCAACTTCATTACACAACAACAAATGACGACCATAACTGACAACTGTGATCTGCTCACCATCACGAGTCACTTTTCCTTTTCCAATCGGAACAAGATATTCTTGAATTTTAGGCCATTGAGCTTTCCATTTAGAGCGATCACCAATCGGAGCATCAATCATGTTTTTAAGCTCTTTCTCATCAGTTGGCTCACCTGGGATAAACTCATCACCACGCACACGCATTAATGCTTTTGGCTTTAAAAACATTGTCGGATTAGGATCTAAAATACATGACAATAACAAACCATATGCGTCCAAAGGATTCGATGGCATAACGACTTTCCATCCAGCTAAACGCGAAGCCCATGCATCGAATGAATGCGAGTGATAAACACTACCACGAATTCCAGCACCAACTGGAGTCATAACAGTCATAGGTAAATTATATTGACCGTTTGTACACCATAAAGTGTTACCAGCAATTTTAAGTAAATCGATTGTATTAAAAATATAATCTGCAAACTGTATTTCAGCTACGCAACGATCACCGGCCATCGCAATACCCATGGCCATACCGATAATACCGCGTTCATCGAGTGTCGAGTTCCATGCTGTTTTCACACCTTGAGTTGCCGTGAAAACACCACCGAGCGGAGCTCCTACATCTTGACCAAAAACATCTTTAAGAGCGTAATTTGTTTCAGCATAGTGTAAAGCCATTCTGATGGCTTGAGCCATATTTGCCATTAGAATTTTCTCCAATCTGCATTTTCATTATTCACAAATGTGTGATCCCAAATACTATCAGCTGTCGGAACTGGCTCTGTACGAGCTTGCTCAGTCGCACGAACTCCTTCAGCTTCAAAAGCTGCCCAGATTTGTTTACAATCTGAATCTTTGAGTAATCCAGCTTTTAATAATTTTTGTTCAAAATCACGAACTGGATCAACTTCGTTTTGAATTGGATTAGCGCCACTTGCAGAAGAATGTCCGTATAAACGAGAAACCATGGCTTCTATAAAGGCTGGCTTACCAGTTTTACGGATATAATCCATGTTTTCTTTAAGCGCTAAGTATGTTTCAACAGGATCATTACCGTTGATAACTTGTGATTTAATATTAAATGCTTTAGCACGATCTGCTATATGCGTTTCGCCGTGCTGACCTTCGTATGATGTTGAAATACCCCATTTGTTATTTTGAACTGTGATTAACATCGGTAATTCTTGACCCTTACGTGATGCTAAAATCAAACTCGATGCAAAATCTCCCTCAGCGGTACCGGCATCTCCACCAGTCACAATCGTGATTGATTTTGCTCCAGATCTTTTCTGAACATGAGCTGTTCCGCAAGCAATTGGATATTGAACTTCTAAAGGTGATGTTACAGGTGCGATATTCCACTGTGGAAAACAAAAGTGATTTGAAAAGTTACGACCACCCGTTGAAGTATCAGTTGATCTATTCATCATCAAACGAATTGAATCAACCATCTCCATTCCCATAGCTATTAAAGTCGGAGAACAACGATAGTGCAGATGTAAAAAATCATATTTAGGTCCATGGCCTTTTTGAGCAAGCAATCCCAATGGAACTCCCCAAGCCTCTTCACCAGGTCCACCGATCCAAAAAAAAGATTCTCCAGCTCTGTAGATTTTAATCAGTCTTTCTTCTAAAACACGCGACTTAACCATCAATGAATGCATTTGCAGAAGAAGCTCTTTAGAAAGTCCTCCGAAATTATTTTTAGATGGTGATGCTGTTTGAACTGACGTCGTTTTTTTTGCCGCCATATTTTTTGCTTTTAAAAGAACTGCAGCTGATGGCTTCATCTTTTTAGATTGAGTCGATTGAGTTTTTTTCATGCCCCAAAAATATACCAAAAGTGAACGCTTTAGACCATTAAAATATTATGCTCATGCCTTAGCCAAATCGCATATAAAACGTTAAAATATTTATTGTGGCCTATATTGAGAAAATCAAACCAATTTTACTGTTTTTTGAAGAAATCTTGTACAATGGAATAAAAGCTCAAATATTGAACGTTAAAGGAGTGCTTTATGTTAGTGTCTAAGGATACCCAAATTCTTATTGTCGATGATTCACAAGTTTGCTCTCTCTATGCTGCACAAGCTGTTCACACCATAGGCCAAACAAGATGCGTGCTCAACGCTGCTGACGCATTAAAGGCTTTGAATGAACATCATTGGGATATCGTTTTATTGGATATACATATTGGCGCCGAAAACGGATTTAAAATTTATGAAGAAATGCAAAAGTCACCAAACTTAAGAACCATTCCTGTCATTTTCGTATCTGGTGATAATGATATTTCACAAAAAACAATGGCTTTTCAATTAGGCGCAGATGACTACATCGTTAAACCCTATAATTTTTTAGAGCTGCAAATGCGAGTTATCCGTACTCTAAAACGTCATAACTTTCATCAAGATTTTCTAGAATTCGGACCATTTAAATTATCAACTCACCAAATGGTTCTCAATTTAGATGATGGTTCACAGAAATCGCACATTGATCTTTCACCAAAAGAGTATCAACTCATGAAATTTTTGATGGAAAATCCTCATCAAATATTTTCGAGACAACAATTGTTAGACAAAGTCTGGGGGCAAGATATGTACATTACAGATCGTACAGTCGACACTCATATCTATTCTCTTAGAAAAAAACTCGGATCTTACGGCAAATCTTTACTGAGTGTACGTTCTTGGGGATATCAACTGGTTAACCCTGGTACTCGTGCCAATAACAACTTACTTAAGCAGATTGCTTAAGTAAGTTTAATGATCGACAAAACAAACGGATCTTTTTTAAGTCCCCTTCTTTTAGCCCGATGAATGAACCTATGTAGTGCACAACTTTTTGTGCACTATCATTTTTAATATCCAAAATACGTATAGGTACTTGTTGTATTTCTAGCTTTTTCAAAGCCGCAAACTCTATTTCGTAGTTTTCACCTTTGTTTAAGCCAACAGGACCACTAAACTCCAAGCCAACTTCACTAATACCTTTAAGCTCGAGCCTTAACGGTATAGATCCTTCTTTATCCTGCTGATCTGAGAGAGGCATTATTTGCCAGCTATCAACACCTGTTAAAAATTTTTCGATTTTATTTTGAACTATTAATGGATCAATAGGTTTTATAATGTAATCAAGCGCACCCTCATGCAAAGCCATTTTAACGTCTTTAAGCTCGTTACGGCCGCTCATCATTATAACTGGCATATCCTTAAACTGCTCTGATTTTTTGAGACGTCTTAAAAAATCGATACCTGACATATGTGGCAGTTGCCAATCTAAAAGTATTAAATGAATAACAACTTTGTCCAACTGATCGATTGCTTCATAAGGGTCTTTGAAACAAAATGGGACATACCCCAATTTATTTAATAAATACTTCATAATCGTCAGATCTGATTCATTATCTTCAAGAATTAAGATATTGCGCATACATGCCTCCTTATCTTTAATTCTATTAACTCAAAAAAAAATTTATGCAGTTTTTCTTAAATACTGCTCGAGCTCATTCTGAGCCTCGTTGATATAATCTAGTATTTGAGAAATATCTGCGTTTTGCAAAGTCTGTCCTGCACGAGCTTTTTTCTCTATGCTCGCACAGTGTTTAGACATCGAAATCAGTCCTAAACTTGCAGAACTCGATTTCATCTTGTGCGCGAACTCGCCAATTTCTTTTTGATGTTTGTTCACATCAAAAGATCTCAACCGGTCAATATGCCCAGGAGCTTCTTTTAAAAAAATACTGATCAATTCAGATACAAGCTCTGGACCACCAACTTCAAGTAATTGCTGAATATGCTCTGAGCTCATTAAGTTCATGCTGCCTCCTTGTATTCTTTTCTGACTAAATCTATATATTTTTTGAATGCTGTTAATTGCTTATGCGGAGATACATGTTTTGAAATATACCCACTAACAGGAACATGATAGCCTTGTGGTATATTCAAATGCGACATTGGCAAACCAGAATAAACGACAACATGTGATTTATCATGACGCCCCAACTGACGAATTAAATCCTCAGTTTTTTGCAAAGTTTCGCGCCCACTCATTTTAGGCATATTCCAATCAACAAATATCAGATCGTAATGTCGTTTCGCCACCAGTGCTAAAGCATCTTCTCCACCTGAGGCCGTATCACAATCACAATTAAGTTGAAACATACAATACTGGGCCATCAGTCTTGAGTTTTCATCATCATCTATAACGAGTGCTTTTATCGTTTTCAAACGACCTCCCATATACAAGTATGATAATAGACCAAGTGTTTCAAATAGGAATAATCTTGGTGTCATGTTTCTATGACATAAACAAAATATTAATATGTCAGTTGAGTGTTAACTTGACTTCAAGCGATTCCTATTTGGGAGGACTCATGAAGGCTTGCATGGATCAAATTGGAACAACAGTTTCCTTGAGAAATAACTTAGATATTCTCATGCGAGACCAACCAGATACTAAAACTATTCTATTATTAGCTGCTGAGAAAAACTCAATTAGCGATCAGCAATACTGTGAAATTTTTAAAAGCTACTCTGCTAAAATTCTAGGGGGTATTTTTCCGAAAGTGCTCTATTCTGATTTAATTCTCGAACAAGGACACGTTATTATTGGGCTTGAATATGAAATGAAACACTATCTTATTGATGGTTTAAATAACACCGATACTGACTTAGAAAAATCATTAAGCCTAGCCGTTACACACTTACACCCCTCTCGTTCACTTCTTTTACTCATGGATGGATTTAGTCGCCGAATTGGAGATTTACTTTCTGCAATTTACGATCACTTTGGAGCAGATTATACATATGTTGGCGGAGGAGCAGGCCGAACATCAATGACTCAAACACCATGCATTTTTGCAGACAACGCAGTTCATGAAGGTAAGGCACTACTTATTGGCTCTTATCGAAATATTAATGTAACTGTAGAACATGGGTATCAAGTTTTCTCTGGCCCTTATATCGCCACGAAATCGCAATACAATATCATTGATAAAATTGACTACACTGAGGCTTATGATTTCTATTCTAAAATTCTGAAAGAAAAATGCAATTTTGAAATAAATTTTCACGAACTTGGCAAATACTCTAAAAGGTTTCCAATAGGAATAGAAAAATTTGATGGTACAATCATTGTGCGTGATCCAGTTTTCTCAAATGGAAAAAACATTAGATGTATTGGACAAATTCCTGAAGACTCAGTCATTCACATTCTCGAAGGTGTTGAGCAAAACCTGATTAAAGCTGCTGAAGTGGGAACTAAAAAAATGAAATCCAAATCGCCTGATTATGATATTTATCTGATTATTGATTGCTTTAATAGACTGTCATACCTCGGCCAAGAACACTACTCTGAATGCTTAAAGTCTATTAATAAAAATGCCCCAGAATGTTCACTACCAATAATTGGCGTGTTTAGTCTTGGTGAAATTGCGAGTGACGGAACTCGTGCACTCGAGTTTTATAGTAAAACCATTGTTCAATGCGGATGGAAGCAGGCTTCATGAGAAATCAAAACTTAGGCGACAATATTAATCTTAGAATTTTGACATTTAAATACGAAATGTCTTTAGCAATTGGACTGCACGTTGAGCTAGATAAAATGTTGAAAATTTTTTTAACCCAACTTGCACAGAGACTCAACATCTTAAGCGTACATATTCGTGTCGATAAACAAACCTTATTTTTTAGTGATGATCAAATTGAACTACCGGATTTATATCACTATCCACAAGCCAGAGCTGCGTGGTTTTTTAAAAATGAACCCGAAATGAAAAGTCTACAAGGAAATACAGAAAATCACTTATTTTACTATTACAAAAAGCAAAATCATTTTGAGATTTTCATCGTACGCAAACAAAGCTCTGTTCCAGTTGAAATAGAACAAGCTCTTGATCCACTTTTAAACAGACTTGATGTTGCCATTGCAGCTTGTGTAGAATACGAAAGATCACAAGTCGTCAAAAAACAACTCATTAAACGTGAAGTAAAACTACAAGAAGCCATACACGTAGCAGAACAATCAAGTAAAGCTAAAAGTGAATTCTTAGCAAATATGAGTCATGAACTCAGAACTCCAATGAATGGTATTCTCGGCATGTCTCAATTACTTTTACAGACCCAACTCACAGAAGAACAAAAAAATCACACCACAACACTCAAAAAATCAGCCGAAATACTCTTGCAGATTTTAAATGATATTCTTGATTTTTCTAAAATTGAAGCCGGTAAAATGAATCTTGAAAAAATACCTTTTAATATTCAAGACGAGCTAAAAGATTTTTTCTCTCTTGCTAAAAACGTTGCTTCACAAAATGACATTGAACTTATTTTAAAGTTTGACCCAAATATTCCTGAATACATTGTTGGTGACCCACTTAGAATAAAGCAAATTATTATGAACCTTATAAATAACTCTTTGAAATTTACTTCACAAGGATTTGTTGAAGTAAATTTTGAATTGCAATCTAAATCAGAAAATAAAATTAGTCTCAATATACAAGTGACTGATACAGGTGTGGGTATTCCGAGTGAAAAGCTTGATGAAATATTTCTAGCGTTTCATCAAGCAGACTCATCAACGACTCGTAAATACGGAGGCACTGGTTTGGGACTTGCTATTTGCAACAAACTCGCCGAAATGATGGGTGGTAAAATACTTGTTGAAAGTAAAATCGGAATTGGATCAAAGTTTACTCTAAACTGCCCTTTTGAAATTGCGAATGCTCGCGACGTTAAACTCCAAAATTCAGTTATTAAAAGTAACGCAAATACTGATGCTTCACAACGCGCGAATGATCTTAAATTGAATATTTTATTAGCTGAAGACAATGAAATAAATCAAAAAATTGCTTCATCATTTTTAAAGAAAATGGGGCATGATGTGGTGCTTGCTTCAAACGGGCAACAAGCAATTGAGAAATATAACGCCAACACATTTGACCTGATTTTAATGGATATCCAAATGCCCGAAATGAATGGCTATGACGCAACACAAGTTATTAGAGAATATGAGCGCATTAAAAAAATTCATACACCAATTATAGCGCTTACTGCGCACGCCTTGCGTGGCGACAAAGAAAAATGCATCCAAAACGGTATGGATGATTATATTTCAAAACCTTTATTCTATGATGATTTGAAATCAATGATTACGAAATACGGCAGACTCTTAAGCGTTTAACCTATCATCACGGTCGCTTCTTTACCTAAGCTAGCTTGACTAATCACATTTAAAACTCATAATTATGACAATACTTATTTTGATAAAACCAATAGGAGTTTAACAATGAATTTTATTAAACGTTTTGGAGTATTAATCATTATCAATCTTTTGATTATGGTCACCATCAACATCGTTTTAAATATACTTGGAGTCAGGCCTTATTTAAATTCTAAAGGCTTAAATTACGAATCACTCGCCGTGTTTTGTCTTGTATGGGGTATGGGTGGAGCTTTCATATCGTTATTGCTTTCTAAATTTATGGCCAAGATGATGATGGGTGTTGAAATTATAGATGAAAACACTCGTGATCCTGAAGCACTTTGGTTAATTCAAACAGTTCACCGCTTAGCACGCTTTGCAAACTTACCTAAAATGCCAGACATTGGAATTTACGACAGTTCTGAAATGAATGCTTTTGCCACAGGCCCTAGTAAATCAAATTCTCTAGTCGCTGTTTCAACTGGTTTATTTAGACAAATGAGTCGCGATGAAATCGAAGGTGTTTTATCTCACGAAATTGCTCATATCTCTAACGGCGACATGGTCACAATGACTTTAGTTCAAGGCATGGTAAATGCTTTTGGTATGTTTTTATCTCGCGTCATCAGCCATGTTCTTTCAAGTCAAGTTGAAGAAAAAAACAGACATATCGTGAGATGGATTGCCACGATGATTTTAGATATCATCTTTAATATTCTTGGCATGTTTGTTGTCGCTTATGTATCTCGTTTACGCGAATACCGCGCAGACGCTGGCGGCGCACAAATTGGCGGCAAAGAAAAAATGATTCGAGCTCTTGAACGATTACAAAAAGAGATGGCTCCAGTACCAAACGAACAAAGCCCTATAGCGACAATGCAAATTTCAAATCGCAAAGGTGGACTATTCGATTTACTTCGAACACATCCTCAACTCGAGGATCGTATCGCCAAACTTAGAGCTAGTTAAAGAAAATAAAAAAGGGACTTTCGAAGTCCCTTTTTTATTTGTATCTGTATTTTAAAACTCTAATTTTTAGTTAGATCTTTTTCTTTACCTGTTTCAATCATAATAAGATCACCTAAAACGCTTGCTGCTTCTTGAATATCAGCTCGTTTTAAATACTCTTTTTCTTTTTCTTTTTTGTCACCGTATCTTGATTTTTTAACTTTTTTCTCTTTTTCGCCTTTGTCTTTTAAAATATCAGAAACTTTGATCGTCTTTCCTAGTTTTTTTGTTTTTTCTAACTCATCAGAAATCTTTTTAAACTCTTCATTTTTAGCAATACGTTCTTCTGATTTTTGTTTTAAGATTTTCACCCATTCAGGCTTGATCATGTCCCATTTACCATCGCCCTCTTTAACAAAAGCTTCTTTAGACACAAATGCGTCTAATTTTTTTGGTGGTAAAGAATAATCCATACTTTTTTCGCCGATATCATCTACATGATAAGGACTTGGAAATACGATATCAGACTCAACGCCTTTATGCTGAGTCGAATATCCACCTGGAATAAAGAACATGCCAATTGTAACTTTTAACGCACCCAAATCACCTGGTATTGGCAATACAGTTTGAATCGAACCTTTACCATAAGTATGGTCGGCACCCACAATAACTGCTCTATTATAATCTTTAAGCGCGCCAGATAAAATTTCAGAAGCTGATGCAGAAACTCTTGAAGTTAAAACAACAACTGGGCCATCCCAATCAACTTTTTCATCAGTATCGGCTAAAGCAGACTCTGCTCCTTTGCGCGACGATTGTTTAACAATATTACCTGTTTTAATAAACATACCGCCGATTTTGACAGCATCGTCTAACGAACCACCACCATTAGTTGATAAATCTATTACTAAACCATCAGCTTTTTTAGCTTTTGCATCGGCCAATACTTTTCTCATGTCAGCAGAAGATGTTTTTCCGCCTTTATTTGAATCCGCATAAAAAGATGGAAAATTAATTATTCCAATTTTCTTTTTTACACCATTGATTTCTTTATCTTGATAATAAATTGTGATGGCATTGTCTTCTAACGCAATCACTTCGCGAGTTAACTCAACATCAAATTTTTTATTCCCTGAGCTATCTTTTCTTAAAACAGATAATTTGACTTTAGTACCTTTAGGACCACGAATGAGTTTTACAACATCTTTCAAATCCATATCGACAACATTTTCCATTTTGTTGCCTTTACTTACTGCTACGATTTTATCTTTTGGTTCTAGCAATCCTGACTTGGCTGCGGCTCCACCAGTCACTAAAGCTTCGATAGTTGTAAAGCCATCTTCTTGAGAGAGTGTGGCACCAATACCCTCTAGCTTTAATTTCATATCGATATTGAAATCTTCATAGTAATCACGACTAAAAAATGAAGAATGTGGATCAAGCGACAAAGCAAAAGAGTTTAAGTAACTTGCAACTAAATCTTCAAATTTAGTTTCTTTTATACGTTTTAAATTTCTTTCGTAGTTTTTAATAACACGTGATTTAGCCTCATCTATTTTGATGTCTGTTGCTAAATAGTTCGCAATTTGAAATTGAACGTATTTAGATAAATACTCTTCTGCATCTTTAGCTGCTTTTGGAAATTCTTTTTTATCTGGATCATAAACAAATTCAGTTTCTTTATTAAACTTAAAATCTTTACCTAATATTTTTTTTACGAACTCAGTTCTCTCTTCAGATCTTTTAACAACAAGGTCTTGAATCGTATTTACAAACTTACAATCTTTTTTTTCTACATTTTCAAAAACAGACTTCATTGAAGTTTTAATTTGCTCAACGTCTTCTGCCAATAAGTAAACTTTTGAAGGATCTTGACGCTTAATGTATTGTTCAACAACACGTTTTTGCAATTCAGCATCTTTATTTTTAAAAACTAAATGATTAGCCAAGTATGCTGATTGAATTGGATCAACCCAATTACAATCTAAAGTCGCTTTCGAACTAAACAGCTGAGCAGTCGCAAATTGAGTTGAAATGAATACTGCCGAAGCCAATAAGACATTTTGAATTTTCATGTGATTTCCTTACTTTATTCTATTCCAGATAGACATACGGAAATTATAACCACAGACTTAAGCGATAGGAAAATTTAATTATTTTAATTTAAGTTATGCGTCTTTAGTCGAGTTTCATTTAAAAACATTATGTTCTATTTTTGATGCTTTGAAAGATGATCAAACAAACTTAGTTGTTGTAAGCCATCATTTACAAGAGGTGTCATTAAACCATGCTGAGAAATTTCGTGTTTAATAAAATCGCCACCATGAGTTTCAATCATAAAAAATGACATCTCAGGATATTTTGATTTCAGTCTTGTCATCTCTTCAACAATTAACTGAATATTTTTAGGATCATCATCGCTCATTCCAAAACGATGATGAGGACTATAACCATAGACTTCTATCGCTTTTTCAACTGAAGCACGAATTGCTTTTTGTTTTAATTCAGCTGTGGACATTTTTAGTTCAACATCACCAAAGCTATGACGAACGAGCTTGTTACTACAAGCAAATAAACTTAAATAATTAGGCTCTAATGGTAAATAACCATTTTTAACAAACTCATAAATACCAGCTCGTAAAGTTTCTGCTGAATGCCCTCTTGCTGTAATAACAGATATAGGTCTTTGATTAAAAACAGCATGATAAAAGCAATCCCAAGACGGACCCTTCCATTGAATGTCAGGTAATCCCAATGCATGTAAAATATCATGAACAAAAGGCTGTTTTTGTCCCGCTAGTTTTGCAACTTCGTCTAACTGAACGTCTCTAAAACTTCTAAAAGTTCCAGTGACATCATCCCAGTTTATTTCAAATTCTTCGTAAGGACCTGATTTTCCAATTGTGTGATGGTGTAGTGCCCACTCAGCACTTGATAAATGCAATTCGTCTTTTGTTTTTTTATGAAACAAGATCAGCGGTGTTGTTAAAAACGCAATATTATCGTCGAAATCAAAAAAATAAAAGCTTCGTCCGCCTCTATGAAAATTACGATCAGGCTCGCGATTGCGAGTTTGACCTAACTCAAGTTGTCCTTTTTTGATCTGACTCATTTCACCGTTTTTAAGTTATTTCTTTTTTTTGACAATAACTTTCTTAACTCCCAAAGCTTCTGCTTTATCGGCAGATGTTTTAGCAGATTTTAACGATTTAGATGTTCCAGACTTTGGTGCTGCTTTTTTTGATCCTGATTTTTTCTTTGATGGTTTACTTTCAGGACTATCGCCTAGCTTTTCGTTTATAAGAGCATAGGCTTTTTCTGCAGTTAAGTTATCGACAGTCACACCTTCTGGTAACCCGACGTTAGTCTTACCAGCTTTTAAATAAGGGCCATACGGACCATTAAAAAGACTCACTTCGATATCGTGCTGTGGATGTTTTCCAAACTCTTTAATAGCTGCAGCTTTACCGCGACCCTTTTTCGGAATAGCAAATAATGCTAAGGCTTTTTCTAAATTCATTGTAAATACAGACTCTGTTTTTGGAATAGATCTATAATCACCATCACAAACAACATAAGGTCCAAATCGACCAACCCCGGCTTTAATATCTTTACCCGTATTCGGATTAGCCCCTAAAGATTTAGGCAATGACAAGATTTCTAAAGCCATGTCATAAGTCACTGTAACGGGATCCAATCCCGGTGGTAACGATGATCTTTTAATTTCTTCATCATCATTCTCACCAAGTTGAACATACGCACCATAACGTCCATTTAGCACATAGATTTTTTTTCCAGTTTTTGGATCTGTACCAAGAGAGTCTGCACCTTTTAACTTTTGCTCAATGAGTTTATCAATCACGTCAGGTGTTACATCTGCAGGGGCTTCAGCATCTGGAATAGATGCGCTTAATGACTCTTCACCTTTATGAGTTTTCACATACGCACCATAGCGCCCAACATGAAATTCATAATTATCTAAACCCTCAAGCTTAATTGTTCGCGCTTCTGCTGGATCAATTTTATCTTCTTGTGAATCAACTAGAGCTTTCAAACCTTTTTGCCCAGAGTACACACTTTTTAAATATTGTTCCCAGTTCAACTCACCATCTGCAATATGATCCAGAGATTGCTCCATATCTGAAGTAAAACCTAAATCAACAAATTGTGTTAAGTGATTAGCTAAAAGTTTTGATACAACCATCGCTGTAAATGTTGGAATTAAAGCATTGCCAGCTTTACGAACATATCCACGATCAATGATTGTTCCAATAACACTCGCATACGTTGATGGACGACCAATACCTTCTTTTTCCATTGTTTGAACTAACGAAGCCTCAGTGTAACGAGCTGGTGGCTTAGTCTCATGCGCTGTGGGTTCAATCTTTTGAGCTTTCACTTGATCTTGCACTTTTAATTGCGGAAGTCTTACTTCTCTTGATTCTAGATCTGCTTCTGGATCATCCGAACCTTCTACGTACGCGCGTAAGAATCCAGGAAACTCAATCGTTGTTCCTGTCGCATTAAAAACAGCATTATCAGCGGATATTTTTGCTGATACTTGTTTTTGCCTAGCATCTGTCATTTGCGACGCCATCGTTCTTTTCCAAATTAAATCATATAACTTAAATTGCGGACCAGATAAACCAGTCTCATCTGGATCTTGAAATGACACCCCTGCTGGACGAATACACTCATGGGCTTCTTGAGCACCTTTAACTTTTTTACTGTCATAAACACGTGGGCTAGATGGCAAGTATTCTTTTCCATACTTTTGTAAAATTGAATCACGAGCCGCATTTATTGCTTCAGCGGACAAGAACGTTGAATCCGTACGCATATAAGTTATAAAGCCCTGCTCATATAGTTTTTGCGCCACTTGCATAGTTTCACGAGAACTCATTCCTAATTTTCGGTTGGCCTCTTGTTGCAATGTCGAAGTAATAAATGGAGCATACGGTCTGCGTGTAACTGGTTTTTCTTCAACATCAGTTACAGTCCAATGAGCTGATTTTAATTTCAGCGAAAGATCATCTGCTTTTTTCTGATCTAAAACAATGAGATCTTTACCTTGATTCAACTGACCTGTAAGACCATCAAAATCTTTTCCAGTCGCAACTCTTTTTTGATCAATCGATAAAAGTTTTGCTTCAAATGGCTCATTGCTTTTATCTAAATGTGCTGTGATACCAAAATAGTTCGATTTTTTAAAACGAATGCGTTCTTTTTCTTTTTCTACAATAAGTCTAACCGCAACTGATTGAACACGCCCTGCGGATAATCCATAAGCCACTTTTTTCCAAAGCAATGGTGATATTGTATATCCAACTAAACGATCTAAAATACGGCGAGCTTCCTGTGCGCGTACTAAATTATAATCAATTTCGCGTGTTTGACTTAACGATTTTTGAATAGCCTCTTTTGTGATTTCATGAAACACCATTCGCTTTGTTGGAACTTTTGGTTTTAATACTTCTTGTAAGTGCCAACTAATCGATTCACCTTCGCGGTCTTCATCGGTCGCCAGAAACAACATGTCAGCTTCTTCTAATTTATCTTTTAAGTTTTTAATAACTTTAGTTTTGTCTTTAGGAATGCAATACAAAGGTTCAAAATTTTTATCAACATTAACACCGAGCTGTGCCCATTTTTCTTTTTTAACTTTTTCTGGAATATCTTTAGATGATTGTGGCAAATCACGCACATGCCCCATACAAGATTCAACAATGTAGTCCTTGCCTAAAAACTTACGAATCGTTTTGGCTTTTGTCGGAGACTCAACAATGACGAGCTTTGTTCCACTTATCCCAGACCCGACGCTTGAACTTTCAGATGTTGCAGCTTTTTTTGCCATTGTATATCCTTTATGCAAGATGCGTTTGAAAACAGAATGTCTATATTATATGTAGCGACTGCAATAAAAACACAATGAATTTTTTAAGAGGTCGCAATGAAAGCACTGAACCAGTTCACTTCAAAGATCCAGTATGTCCTAACTGATATTGATGACACTATCACTTCAGAAGGACATTTACCCTCTGAAAGTTATCAAGCACTTTGGAAACTTAAACAAAATAATATAAAAGTGATTCCAGTGACTGGGCGCCCTGCAGGTTGGTGCGACATGATTGCTAGACTTTGGCCCGTTGATGGCGTTATTGGTGAGAATGGCGGCCTGTATTATCGATACACTCACAAAAAAATGCAGAGATGGAATTTTGCAGAGCCCGCAATGCAAATTCAAAATCGCCGAAAGCTCGACTTGATTGCTCAGGAGATTAACACCAAAATACCTCTTGCTGCAATTTCTGCTGATCAGTTTTGCAGAGTTTATGATTTAGCTATAGATTTTTGCGAGGATATCCCAAAACTTTCTGATCAGGACATTCAACACATTGTTCAAATTTTTCACAATCATGGTGCCCATGCTAAAGTCAGCTCTATACATGTAAATGGCTGGTTTGGTGATTTTAATAAAGTCACTACAGCTGAATTGTTTCTAAAAAACGAGTTTAATTTAAAAACCGATCAAATTCTTGAGCATTGCGCTTACATAGGAGATTCGCCAAACGATGAACCACTTTTTCAAAAATTTAAACACACTTTTGGCGTAGCTAACATCAACGATTTTAAAGATCAAATGACGTATCTCCCTCAATTCGTAGCCTCAAAAAAATCTGGGCATGGCTTTTGTGAAATTGTAGATCAAATAATCAAAAATCAATAGGCCAATTTAAACCCAACAGTTCCTTTATAATTGTCAGACAATTTAAATTCTGTGTCACTAGATCCGCGGTAAGCTGAAATTTGAGCGTACGCAACTAAATAATCACCAGCACCTTTATCTATTTCAATTTGATCGACAGCTGAATGATCAGTTAATGAGTTGAACGTTCTTAAATATAGATTGAACTCTTTAAATGAAAGAAAATCACTTTTACGCAAAGATAAGTACGCATAGTGTTGAGTCAATAATTCCAACCCATTATTTTGAAAAGCTTTTAAATTTTCTGATAAAAAAACTGATGTCTGCTGAATTGCCGTAACCACTTTTGCAAATTCATCTTGATCAAACCCTAGAGAATTATAAATGTATTCTAATCTTAAATCAAAATCACTCTCAAAGCGTGCCCCAACCGTCAACAAACTTGACCAGTTCTGCTCTCGTTGAAAACTCATTTTATAAAAACCATTTACATACTCAGGCCTATAGTAATCAACATTTTTATTTTGAACGCCATCTATATAGATTGTATAACCATCATAAAATTCATATTGTGCATATTCACCAATGGATTCTCTGTTAGAATCAGAATGACTCCAAACCAAGCCCAGCATATTGCGTGTATTATCAAATTGTTTTTCAATTTTCATTGCATGCTGTGGTTTAAAATCTTGATTGTAGATCCAATTTGCTTCTTGATTCGAAACTGGCTCGTACATCACAACATAATTAAAACCTGAAGTCAGATCTAAATTAAAACGTGCGATACTTGTACCCTTAGACTTAAAACCAAAAGTACCTTGTTGGCTTTGAAAGTGATAAAATGGATTCGATGGATTAATCAGCTCTGCAGGTCCCCACTGATAGGTTTGCAAACCTAGAGTAAAAGACAATTTAGAATTTACAATTTGTTCAAAGAATAAATCATAAAAATCGACTTTATTTTTTTCATTCGTGTAATTTTGCTGAGTGATATTTGTTTTTATCTTTTGTCTATTGTAATTCCAGAAGGGACGCAAAATTATTTTAGCATCATTAATATTAAATTTAAAATCTAATCTTTGCTCTGAAATAAGCTGATAATCAGGAGTTTTAAGAATTTCGTTACCAAGATTAATTCCCGTATCTGGATGCTGTGCTGATACAAATAAAAAATAGCCCTCGTACCCCAGCTTATAACTAAAATCAAAGGCCCAAGTCGTTTGTGCTAAAAAAAGTATAAATAAAAAATTATACATAATTTAAATTATCAACAATTTTACTTTTAACGACTTGTCTTGTCGCCAAAAACGTGGCCAAGGTTCCAACAATAACTAACAATATTGTTGCAATAAAATACGAGTATGGACTGTACTGAATTTTAAAAGCAACCGATTCTGACAGCATTCCGGCTTTATATAAAATTTTAGCGCTATTCAAAATAAAAGTAAAAACAAGAGCAAAGATTAAACCAATAAATGTTCCCAAAAAGGATAAAAACAAACTCTCTAAAAAAAATATTTTCGAAATATCTGCTGTTGTAAAACCTATGCTTCTCATAGTTCCTATTTCTTTTGTGCGTTCTTTAACAAACTTAATCATTGTATTTAAAACTGATAGAGTTGATACCACAACAATCACGACTAAAATAAAATTTCTAAAGATAGCTAAAAAATCCATGGTTTTGCGAAACATCTCACCTAAACGATGATCTTGCCACGACTGCGCTTGTAAATCTTGTGAGAAAATCTTTAGCTTTTGATTTAACGAAAATATTTTTTTCTCTTTAAAATGAGGATCTGCAAATGCTGCTGATATATATGTGACACTATCAGTATTCATGAGTGTTTGCGCTACTTCAAGAGAGGTTGAAATATAACGATCATCAATGTCTTTGTAGCCAGCATCAAGCAACGAAACAGCTTGTACGTCTACCGCATTAAGCTGACCGTCAACAGTTGTTCCCGAAATTTGCAAATCGTAATTAGGGCACGTAAATGGATAATCAATTTGCTCGTAACCACCATAAAAAGTTAAACGATTCGGATCTTTTTTCCAATCACAACCAAGCTTTTTAGCTAAACCCTGCCCCAAAGCTAAAACAAAACGTGATTCAAAACGATCTATCGGTTTTCCATAGGTTACATTCCATGACCAATGCTTTCCACGCATTTTTTCACCTGAGATAACATCAAAACCACGTCCTAGTAAAATTTGTGACTGCAATCCATTTGTGATCATACCTTGTATTTGTAAATTGCGAACTTGTATATTGGCTTCAATCTCTGGTTCATTTAAAATTGAAATAATTTTTTCTTGTTCAGCTTTGGATATCCAGTAATTCCATGGATTCGCTAATCCATCTTTAGAGTACAAATTTTTATTTTCAATAATGACATCACCCAACATTTGTCGGTATTTAAAATTATCAGCATACATTTTTTTGATATCATCCATGTAACCATCGAACAGAACAAGAGCAACAAACGAAGCCGACAAGCTTAACAAAGCAGAAAGTGAATGCCGCCAGTTCTTAATTGTATTTCTATATGCTATTTTGAGCTTCATGGTTAATTTATGTTATCTCGTTAAATTATTAACATTAAATAGTGATGGTGAAAGCTTAGTTGATTTAGGATTAGCATAAGTAATAATGCTTTTATTATTTTCAAACTTAGCATCTACGATCTTTAATTCACTAACAAATGGAAAAGTTTGACCATCAACCGTTAATTTATTCTGATATTTCAAATAGCCAATTTTAAATGCTTTACCTTGTAAAGTTAAAAACTCTGCTTTGACAGCTAATTTCGATTTATCGTTGATCCAATAGCGAATCTTGTCATAGGTTAAGTTTTTAGTTTTAGCCGTCAATAGCAAAACATGTGTCTTTTCTCCATCCAAATTTTCGGTCTTTTCTATCACAGGATCATAATCTCTGGCGTAATGAGTTGAAGCGATGTCTCCATTTGCAGCTTGGCCTGTCAATTTTTGTCGAGCCGAAATTGAAACCGGCTTTTTTAAACTTGGCTTAAAAAACCACATGTTGCGGTCATTAAATAAATATATTTCACCTTTGTTTTTAGCTGGTGCTATTGCTTCGACATAAGCATTATCTCCATTGGCTTTAACATCAAATTCACGATTTGTTTGTTCACCACTTTCAGAGCTTTCGACTTTAGCCACCCACTGTATACCATCTTTAACACCACCACGAGAGCGGTCAGAAGCTTGCAGTAATTGGTTGGCTAAATTCTCAGAAGCTCTTGAGAGACTGCAGTATGAAATACAAATTATTAAACTTAAAATTATCTTTTTTATTTTCATGAGTTCTCTCCTGAATCATTAATCAATGATATGAGTTTAACTTTCATTTTATTTTTAATTACTAAATATGAAGAAAGCCATGTAACGAGCATAAGTAAAACAAATACTGATGCCGCTATGCCCACATTCCAATTTAAAATAAACAGAATCTTCTGGCTCGCACCAGGTGGAAAAAACTTAATTTCTAGTTTATTAACAATCTCACAGATCATAAACGACAAAATAACTCCAACCAACATGCTTAGGGCAGCTAGCAATATGCTTTCTTTTGTAAACAGCTCTATAACCTGCTGAACTTTAAAGCCGACAGCTCTTAAAGTTCCAATCTCACGCGTTCGTTCTATGATACCCATAGTTAACGAGTTTATAATGGTTAAACTAACAGCCGTGCAAATGAGAAAAACAAAAAAACCGCCCATGACATACAAAAAACCCATAGTGCCCTGATGCATAGAATTTATAGCCACATCATCAAATCTGAACACATCATAATTTAATTTCATTTTGTCAAAATGTTGTCTTAGTTTTTGAATAACATCATTTGTATCTGAAAATGTTTTTAAGTATATCGAGAACGACTCAACTGAGTCTGTAGATAACAACTCTTGCACTTTTTGTATTGGCAACAACACAACGGTGTCTTCTAAAAACTGCAAACCTGTTGTATGTTCTGCACCCAATAAAACATTGATAGCATTTAAATCACCGTCTAAGTTTTTCCCAGCCAACTGAAGATATTCGCTGCTTTTAAAAGGATAATCTAGTGCCATCACTTCACCAATTCTTTGTGTTAGCGAAATTGTTTCAGGGTTCTGAATAAAGATATCAAGATTTTCTAATTGTGATGGTATAACCCAGTCTTTCGCCCACAAAAGTAAATCTTTTTGCTGCAGTGATTTCTTATAAGACTCTGGCTCAAAACCGTAAACAACTACAGGATATGATTTTGTTCCATTAGATATAAGCGCAGTTGCCGATAGTTTAGTGCTCGTGTAGTCAACTGAATCACCATACTGTTTCAACACTATCTGAATTTCTTCAATATCCTTTTTAGTTAAAACGTACTGCCGTGGTTTTACTTGATACTGTTCTACAGCATTTTTTTTATAAATTGAGATATGACCTCTTTGAGCTGAATAAACTGATGTTGCATCAAGTGCTTTTTTGGACCGATATATGTATGCACCCAGCAAATTTAAGCCGACAAACCCTACACATATAGCTGTTGCCGTCGACAACGTACGTCGCTTATTTCGAAATAGATTTTTAAATGCAAACTCCCAAAATTGACTCATATGCTTAGACTGTTTCTATTTGACCATCTTTAATTTTAATAATTTTTTGCACGCGACTCATAAGCTTTTCATCATGTGTACAGAAAAAAAATGTCACACCTTTTTTCTGATTAAGATCGATCATAAGATCAATAATTTTATGCGCTGTCTTAGAATCTAAATTTGCAGTGGGCTCGTCAGCTAAAATTAAATCTGGATCAGTCACCAAAGCACGTGCAATAGCCACTCTTTGTCTTTGTCCGCCAGACAACTGATCTGGCCGATGATGTATAAAATCAGCAAGTCCAACATCACTGATAGCAGACATTACTTTAGACTTTATAAATTCAGGGTCTAAATTTTTCCTAATCGTAAGTGGCAACTCTACATTTTCATAAACACTTAACACAGGAATAAGATTAAAAGATTGAAAAATAAATCCAATTTTTTCATTTCGTAATATGCTCTTTTGATCCTCACTCAAGCTTTTGACATCACTTTGAGCAATAATAACATCACCCTTATCTACGTTATCTAAACATCCTATCAGGTTTAATAGTGTGGTTTTTCCTGAGCCAGAAGCTCCCACGAGAGCTGTAAATTCACCCTTTGTTACCGTTAGAGATAAATTCTTGATAGCCTCAACTTTAACTTCACCTAATAAATAACTTTTGTAAATACTCTTAATTTCAACGACATGACTCATATAAGTATCTTAGCCCTGTCTATCTTTTTTACAATCATTTCTTTTTTGCCAAATGATCTAATAGTTCACAATTCAGTCTACTTATTTGTTATGTATATGCTCTATCACGGGGTGCTAAAATGATTGAATTTCGCAAAAGATTATTTATTTTTTACGTCGTCGCATTTTCTACAATGTATGCAATCAAGTATCTTGGCGCACGCCATAACACTGAGTCTAAGAAGTCCGCAGCGTCTACAAGTCTTGCCTTGCAAGACAATCGCTAACAGAGACCTCATTCGATGAGTCAACCGGCTTTTACTAACAAAGACTACATACGTGAAAGCTCAAATGCAATTGGCTCTTGGTTTTTAGCTTATAAAAAACTCAAACAAGACACCCTTATTCAATTTATAATTAAAAAAAAATCAGCAACAAATATCTCAAGTTTTGATTTTGACCATAGTCTGCATGATGGGATGTCCTGCCTAAGTCACTTGTCGCAAAAAGAAAATTTTGAGATCTCTCAGATTAAAAAAGACTCTGATTCACAACAGTTCAAATTTTTCGATCATTCATTTTATTTATACTTTAAACAGACTCTATTGTTTCTTTATTATGCTCGCAAACGTAAATTTAACATTTGGGGAGTAAAATACTCGTATCAATTCAAAAATGAAACTCACGAAGCCAATCAAAAAAAACAGATTTTCAATATCACAACGACAGAGCTAAACGAAGTAATCCATTTTTGTAAGTCTAATAATGTCAATTTGAATGCATATCTACTTTATTGTTTAAATCAAACAATAAAAAATCATTTCAACATAACTCAAGAAACCAACTGGTGGATGCCAGTTAATTTTCGCTCAGAATTTAAATTGTTTCAAAATATATCTTTAGATTCAGAACAACTGAACTGCGTATCAAACTTTACAATTACAATCAAAAACCAAGACTCAGTACAGGCCGTTTATCAAAACATTAAAGCATCTCTCAAAAACAAACTGCACTGGGGAGTTTGGGCTTGGCAACGTTTAGCATTATATTTAAGTGAAAATATGATTGTCTCTTTATGCAAAGATCAATTACGCAACAACTTTTATGTGGGCACTTTCACAAATCTAGGACAATGGCAATCTAAGACTGAATTTGATGAGTTCTACTTTTTTGTCAACACGCTACCAAGTCACCCGATCGGCGCTAGCGCAATTCAAATCAACGACACACTTTATTTAGGTTTAAAATTTCATTCATGCTTACTGATGACCATTGATGAGACTTTAGCTATTTCTCAAAAGTGGAAAAACACAATACTTCGAAAATGATTTATCAGTCTTGCATAGATCTCTGGCTTAATGTTTTAAACCACTTATCCCATCCACGAAAGTAAAGTCCATAGTTCGATTGAGGATATTGGTGATGTAAATTGTGATGTGTCGGTGTCGTTATCCACTTTAAAATAAAATTAGATTGATTCGTTTTTGGAAAAAAATCATAACCCAAATGACCAGCCAAATTACCGAAATCAGTCAGTATAACTAAAGATATAAAAAGCCATATGTTCGTGGGAAATATTAAAACATAAACATAGTAGTAGAGTAAGTTCAAGATAGCCTCAATTGGATGAAATGAGTAACTCGCCCACGGAGTAGGATTATGTGATCTATGATGTGTTAGATGTACATGCTTATACATCCAAGCTTGATGCAACCAACGATGAATCCAATAAAAAGACAGATCATATATTATAAAATATCCCAAAATAGATATTAAATACTCAGAGCTTGATAGCGACAGCCAAATAGATTTATCACAAAATATGAATATTGTATAAAACACAAGGCTTTGAATACATACACTAACGAGCGACCATTTAAACTCAAATACTGGAATGGCAGCAAACCGTGGTTGCTTTTGAATTCTATACTTTTGAAAAAAAGGAACTCTAAAAACCCAAAACAACAAATAGCTTGTTCCAAAGATAATAAACAATCGACACAAACAAAAAATAAGTATCTTTAAAAAGATACTCACGACACATTCCTAGAAAATAATCGATCATAAATCATATCAAGCCATGGCAGAAAAAAACCAAAATGCTTATGGGGATTTTGATGGTGCAAACTATGTCTTTTCGAAAAACTGTACAAACTATTAATATCTTTATCTGGAAAAAAATCTAGATTTGAGTGACCTAATGCGTTCAGGATTATGCTCATCACTGGTAAACTCATAATTGACCAAAATTCAAAATCATAAAAAAACATAGCTACTGGCATAACAGCACCCAGCAACAAACCTTCTGACCAATGAAAGCTGTAAGCTGAAAATGGGCTCGGCACAAAAGAAAAATGATGATCTACATGATACTTATAAAATATTTTGAGATGAAAAGTTTTGTGAACAATAAAAAAATAAAACTCATTCCAAAGAAATAAAGCTAATATTTCAATAAGGTATTCTTGAAATTTAAATGAGTAATTATATTTATAGATACCATTTTTTAATCCATAGCACATCCATAAACTCAGAATAGCAAACATTAAAATTGATACAAAAGATCTTTTAACCTCTGTCATTATTTGTTCAGACCGAAAAGGTTTGCTCTGAACTTTTTTAAATGATTTTTGTCTAATGATAAATAAATAACCCAAAGCCGAAAATGAAAAATACAAAACACTAAACATGATAAATGTAATAATGAAAAATTCACTATAACCTAACTGATCAACAATGCTTTTAACTAATTCTTCATTTAGCATTTTTATGCGCGGCCTATATTAATATTTGTACTTTGATTTATTTTTTGTTGTTGTTCTTTTTTGAACTGCACTAATAACCAGTGCCCCATTTCTGAAGACAACCCATGCAACACTAATCTAAAGCTCGCACCCAACGTGATCAGCGAAACAAGTGGATGCTTATTATTGACTAAAACGAGATGTTGATGTGAGTTTAGAATTGTTGCTGCATAAATGCCAATAGTTTCATCCAGCTGCAAAGAATTTGTTGCTCGCCAAAAATCATTGTCTGTCAAAAAAAACTGATACACAGGAGTATATAATTCAATTGCAGTTTCAAGATCTAAGAAATTGAAAAAACCCGCTTTTGGCATTTCAATATCAAAATCACCATCGGTGATCATAGAAAAACTTGGTTGCGATAAATGTTTAACTTTTAAATTTTTAGCCTTTAGCTCTTTATTCAGATTAATGACAAAATTATATAAGTTTAAATCATGCTGCAAAAACAAGTTATCTTTTAAATCTTCAAGATTTCGCGGCCTTAACGGTCTCATTGGTATTTCAGCACCAGGAACATTTCCAGCAATAAAGGCCAATAACTCTGATCCAACATGAAAGTGGCGCAAGATTAAGTAATTTGCTTCAGGCAATACAAAATACTTTAACCCCCAGTAAATTAAGCGATGTAAAAATTTTGAAAACCGCCAGTCAATTGGCGACAATGCTTTTATAATTTGAAATGTAATTATCAAGAGTTTAGCAAAAAAACGTGCAAAAGGTAAAACAAACTGTCTCGAAACTGAGCTCGAATTTTTAAGCCACATTTCTTTAACAACTGGTCTGATCGGCGTACTTTGATCTAAATATAAAGCTTGCCATGGGTTTGGATCATCAGGATCGTGTTGCATGTTTTCAAAAATGCTATTTACTTTCATCATGGTCGTATTTGCTCCCATTGTTTCTGGTATAATCTAGCAACTTCTTTAGCTGTATTTAAAATATCCTCATAACAATCTGGTTCGATCATTAAAGCTAATTCAACAGCATTAGCCCATCTTTCTAAATGCTTTACGTCATTCTCACCGTGATATTCTAAAAATTTAAAAACATTCATTTGTAAATTTAGACTACGTTTCAAAAATGGTAATAATGTGGGAATTATTTTTTGTCCAGTGCCCTCAATGATAAAAATACCACCAAGCAATCCTAATGCATTAGCTGATCTGGCACGTGAATACATATAGCTATTAAGCTCTTCACCGCCGCTGTTTCTTTTCAGTTGATCAATATCTTTAGAGCCTCCAGCATTTTGATAATCTGCAAATAGCACTTTAAAATCAAATTGTTCTTCTCCAGCATGCTCTTCAATCAATTCACGAATACCTTCAAATTTGTTTGATAAGTTTGAGATTGCTGTTCGCATCCAGTGACTTCCTTCACGCACTTGTGGAATCCAATTTTCCATCCAAGTTAAATAGTCTTCAACTTGTACTTTGTTATTAAAAATTCTATGCGCTAGTTCAGATCTAAAAACATTCGATCGATAATTATGCCACACACTGCCTAGCTCTAATAACAATTTTTCGACTGGCTTTTTTTCATTTTGATTGACTGCTTTTGACTTTAATACGCCATCTTCAACAACTTCAAACAACATAAATGAAACAGTAAAGCGACCTGACTCAGGAACAAAACACAGTATTTTCTGACCTGTTTTTAAATCTTTAGTTTTTAGAAACTCATCAAGGATAATAAAAATTGATGCAGCACCAGTATTACCCTTAGTCGTTAAGTTGCTAAACCATTTTTCTTGCGGAATTGTTAATCCAGCTTTATCCATTAAAACTTTAACGACATCCGAGAATCTCTCAGATGAGTAGTGACATAAAAAGTAATCCACATCATCAGGCTTAATATCGTTTTTTAGAGTTAAATTAATAAACTCACTAATACCAACATCAAACAGGTTAGGTAACAACCTAATGTCTTGTCTTAACAAAAATGATCCATTTTGCTCAGCCTCTTGTAGTGAGTTAAAATCTAAATAGCTTTTTTCAGGCTGATTCCAAGGGCTACCAATTTGCATACATGTCGGATAATCACCGCTAAATGATTTTAGGTGAATCCAATTTAATTTTAATGATATGCCTTTTGCTTTTGGTTCATTTTGAAAAACAACTGCACCTGAACCATCTGACAACATCCATCTTAAAAAATGTGAATCAAAATCAACGTTTTCTTGAATTTGCTGAAAGCGCGATGTTTTAAATAATCTTGACGGAAATTCAGTTGCTACGGCTACAGAGTTTTTAAACTCACCTAATTCTACAACTTGAGCAGCGGCTTTCATAGCTGCTACACCAGATGCGCATATGCCCTGAAAGCTCATCGTCTGCATTGGCGCTGAACGCATTTGCCCCTGGATCAGGTTCGCAAATCCCGGAGCAGCTAAATCAGCACCGACAGTGCCTGAACTTAAAAACTCAATCTCATTAGTTTTCATACCTAACGATGACAAAGCATTTTGAATAGATTTCTCAGCCATTTGTGTAGCAGAAAATAAAGTTTTACCTTCTTTATCTATTCCGTAGTGTCTAGATTTAATTCCATTCTCACCCAAGATTCGGCGTTTAACTCGTGATGACTGATTATTAATTGAACCAATATAGGAATCCATCTCATCATTGTTAATGGCTGGTCCTGGCAAAAAAGATCCTGTCGAATTCAAATAAACATTTTTAAAATAAGCTGGCATAAATTCTCCAGCTTAAAGTTTAAGTTTTTACGAATGTAGAAACATTAAGAATAAGATTTTTAAACGAATTACAGATTTTGGTCTTAAGACTTTGGTCTCGCCTTAATTAATCTTACCAAAATATTTTAAAAACTCAGGATGCTTATCTTCCCAAGAGTATTGATGTACGCTTCCATTTGAAAAAACAGCCAAGTCCCAAGGAACTCCTTGTTTAAATGCAAAAGTTAAAGCTCGCATCATCATACCGTGACCAAATATGGCTATATTTTGTTGTGAATTATTTTGTGCAATTTCTAAAACAGCCTGTCTCACACGAATCATCATTTGGCGTTTAGATTCACCTTGAGGATATTTAAAGTCTAAATCTCGCTCTTCGTATGAACGCCATCTTTCAATACCGTTCTGACCAAATTTTTCATTAATTTCATCAAAGGTCATACCTTCAGCTTCACCAATATTAGTTTCGCGAAGACGTTCATCTTTTATAATTGGAATTTTTAAATCTTGAACTGCAATCACTGCAGTTTCATGAGCTCTTGATAAATTGCTCGAATAAGCCAGCTCGATTTTAAGCTCTTGCATAAGCGGAACTAACTCTTGAGCTTGAGCACGACCGACATCGTTCAACGCAATATCGGTCTGTCCTTGGAATCGCTTATCACGATTCCAATCAGTTTCACCGTGTCGAATAAGATAAATATTTTTAGTTTTCAATGTATCTCTTCAACTCTGAATAACTATTTTTTTGTTTTTGCTTTAGTCATTCTTTTTTTCTTGCTCAATCTTTTTGATTTATGACGAGCACTTTTATTTTTTGTTTTTGTCTTTCCACCGATTTTTAATGCCATTGTATTCTCCTTATGGTTTTTATTTTTTAGCTGTATTTAATAATGCTGCAAACGGATTGTTAAAAGGACTGCCTCCACGGCCAGCGCCCTGTGATTGACCAGCGCCTGCTCCACCGCCACCATGTTGTGGCCTTGGACCACCTTGATGTTGAGGTCTTGGGCCGCGATCACCTGGTTTACCACCAGCGTGCGCACCTTTAGGTCCATTAAACTGTCCTTGCGGGCGTCCACCTTGTTGCTCTTTTTGATCTCTAAATGATTTATGCTCAGGAGCAGCTTCTAATTTCATAGTTAATGAAATTTGATTTCTAGCAACGTCAACTTTCATCACTTTAACCATGACTTGATCGCCAGGATTAACAACTTTTCTTGGATCATCAACAAACTTATGAGCTAACTCAGAAATATGCACTAATCCATCTTGATGAACACCAATATCTACGAAAGCTCCAAAGTTAGTCACATTCGTAACAATACCTGGGCAAATCATAGCTTCTTTTAAATCTTTAACTTCAAAAATATCTTCACGAAATTGAAAAACTTTAAATGGATCACGCGGATCACGACCAGGCTTTTCTAATTCTTTATAAATATCATCAAATGTAAATTCACCAACAATCGCAGCCCATTTAGCTTTAACTGCTAAAAGTTTTTTAGCTCCATCGCCTACGATTTCATTTAAATTAGCGCCAATATCTTGAGCCATATCACGAACAGCACTGTAACGCTCAGGATGTATACCAGTTGAATCTAAAAAGACTTTTCCATTTAATACACGCAAAAATCCAGCAGCTTGCTCAAACACTTTTGCTGTAAATCTTGGAACTTTCATTAATTCAGAACGATCAGTGAATAATCCATTTTTCTTACGATACTCTACAATCGCATTAGCTAATCCAGGACCAATACCTGAAACATGCGCTAATAGCGAACCTGAAGCTGTATTCACATCAACACCAACAGCATTCACGCAACTTTCAACAACACCCTCTAGGCCTTTTTTCAAATGGGATTGATTCACATCATGCTGATACTGACCAACACCAATTGACTTTGGATCAATTTTTACAAGCTCAGCTAATGGATCTTGTAAACGACGAGCAATAGAAATTGCACCTTTCACAGTAAGATCTAAATCAGGAAATTCTTGTCTTGCAACATCACTTGCCGAGTAAACTGAGGCACCTGATTCATTCACCATAATAACTGGAATTTCTTTTTCTTTACCTAACTCTTTAACTATTTTTTTCAAGAATATTTCTGTTTCGCGTCCAGCTGTTCCGTTACCGACAGCAATAGCTTCAATTTTAATCTGCTTAGTCACTTCACCAATCAAAGTTTTACCCATTTGCTCAGCGTTATCTCCAAGCGTGTGCATAACTGTGTGAGAAACATAGTTACCACCTTTATCAACGAGAGCGACTTTACATCCTGTACGCAAGCCAGGATCAACTCCTAAAACAACTTTTGGTCCATACGGAGATCCCAATAAAACTCGACGAACATTTTCAGCAAAAACTTTAATCGCATGTTCGTCTGATTTCTCTTTTAATTTGGCATGAACTTCATTTTTAACTGATGGAACAACATAAACATTAAGCGCTAAACGAGCACACTCTTTTAAATATGTGCCAATAGCATTCTCTGGGGTTGTTGTCGCAAATTTTTCGAATTGCACTAATAGAATATCATCTTCGCCAACGATATCGACAGTTAACTCTTCTTCTTCCCAGCCACGCTTCATAGCCATATATCTATGAGAAGCTTTTTCTTCTAACAAGTTTTTAACTAAATCGTTGTACTCATTTGAATACATTTCATATTTTGAATTAGGCTTATAACCCTTTGCAGCTTTTGATGTAACTTTACCCTTTTCAAAATAGTTGTGAACAACCTTATCACGCAAAGAAGCATCATTAGAAATTTTCTCGACCAAAATATCTTGAGCACCTTTAAGAGCATCTTCATAAGTCACAATTTTCAACTCTGGATTTAAAAACGATTTAGCTTTCACTTCCATCGTTGTTGAATCTTTTGTTAAACCGTGTCCCATATCCCATAACCAGTTAGCCAGCGGTTCTAAACCTGCATCACGAGCAATTGTGGCTTTGGTTTTTTTCTTTTTCTTGAATGGTTTATAAATTTCTTCTAGCTCATTTAAATCCCATGAAACCTCAATACGTTTTTGAATTTCTGGAGTTAAATTCTTTTGCTCTGCGATTTCTTTAAGTAAGAATGTTTTACGCTTAACAACTTCTTGGTAAGTTTCATTTGCCTCAATGACCGCGCGAATTTGGACTTCATCTAAATTACCAGTTTTTTCTTTACGGTAACGAGCGATGAATGGAACTGTTGCTCCATCAGCGGCTAACTCTAAAACTGCTGCTGCCGATTTAATTGGGACTTGAGACACAAAACGAGCTAAATATGCACCTAATGCTTGATCCATGAAAACCTCTTGTTTTTAGAATAATAAGCCAGAGAACTGCATCTTCGCAGAATCTGATGTTGAAGAAATCGAATAGATCATTTTAATCGATCCGATTTTAGTTAATGTATTTAATTTTTTTAAGGAATTTTTCGCTGTCATAAGTTTGGCTACGACAGTGATTACTTGTGGCGGTACATAATCAGACCATGAGTCGGATCGTATGGAGAAACTCCAACACTCACGCGATCGCCAACAACTATTCGAATATTAAATCTTCGCATTTTTCCGCAAAGTTTAGCGCTGACGACAACTTTGTTAGACTCAAGCTCGACCTTATATAGGCCCCCAGCAAGAGCATCGACTACTTTTCCATCTATTTGTACTAAATCATCTTTTGACATGCAGACCTATATTAAGAGGGCTTGTAGTTACTAATCAACATTTTTATTCCGTTTTCGAAAAGAACTTCTAAACGGTTATTTTCATTCGTTAATACAAATCCCCAACCTAAAACCTTGTGCTGTATAGGTTTCATGGATTCAAAAACTTCAGTCATTTTATAGACTTGAGCTTTCTCTTTACCATGTCTCTTATTCAACTCTTGCCATTTTGCTTTTTCATCAGCCGAATTACCACGCTCGATTTTAATTGGTTTTACTTTGCTGGCTTTTTCCGCCTGCTTAGCATCGGCATTAATTTTGGCCATCTCTTCGCGAGCTTTTTCAATTAAAAGTTCGCCTTGATCCTTAGGATCTTTAGATTCAGCTTTACCTTTTTTAGTCATTAAAGCTGGTTTTTCAACAACTTGTTCTTCTTTTTTAGAGACTTTTTCTTTTACAGCAACTTCTTTGACTGCAGTTTTTGATAATTTTTCTTTAGTGCTGCTTTTAGCAACAACCTTAGATACTTGTTTCACAATTTCTTTAGCAACTTTAGTCACTTTATCAGCAACCGTCGATTTTGCAGCTGGCTTAACAGCTTTAGCAGCTGCTTTCACAGGAGCTTTAACAGAAGCCTTTGCCACTGGTTTAGCACTTGCTGGTTTCGCTTTAACCACAGGCGCCTTTTTAGCAGGAGTTTTTGCTGCAGTTTTAGCCGCTGTTTTAGTCACTGACTGTTTAGAAATCGTTTTTGCCATGTTTTTCTCCAAAAATAAATTGGGTCAAAAATAATAAACAATATCTATGTATATCTTGCAGCACGTCTCGGACAAGTAAAATGCTGCCTTTTCTGTTGCAAAGCATTACTCTAGTGCCATGAAAAACCAACACCTCAACATAAAAATCTCATCTCAGCAGATTTCTCAGGCTTGTAAAAGTCTTACCTTAGTTAAAGCAGCTGATACTTTTTTTACTCATGTTTTGCCACCCAATCAGGCTTCAACAGGCACTCTAGTTTTTGTTAACTCCGAAACTTTACTCAGTTCTGCAATAAAACAAAATGCAGCAGGCCTTATTGTCACAGAAAAACTAGCATCTTTGGCTATTGAGCAAACGACAGCTCAAACTCCTGTATGGTCGACTCCAAACGTCCACCTCTCAATGACTGAAGCTCTTCCGCTTTTTGATCAGCGAACCACACTCAATAATGGACACCACCCAACCGCATTTATTTCAAAAAGTGCTCAAATCGGGCAAAACGTAACAATTGAACCCTATGCAGTGATTGGCGACAACGTCATCATTGGCGATCATTCTGTTATAGGGGCCCACTGCATTCTTGAAACTGGTTCAAACATTGGCCACAACACACGACTATCTGGTCATGTTTTTTTAGGTTATAATTGCAGTATCGGTAACCACTGTCTTATTGGTCCTCAAAATGTCATAGGCTCTGATGGCTTCGGCTTTTTTACAGACAAAAGTGGCACTCACCACAAAATCCCACAAATAGGCAATGTTGTGATCGAAGATCATTGCGAGCTCGGAGCTCAATGCGCTATCGATCGCGCAGCCCTGACCGAAACACGCATTCGCAAAGGCTCAAAATTTGATAACTTTATCCATATCGCCCACAATTGCGATATCGGTGAAAACGCACTCATCACTGCTGGGTTTATTATCGCAGGATCATCAAAAGTCGGTCGCAATTTAACAACAGCTGGCGGAACTCACATCACAGGACATGTATCTGTTGCCGACAATGTTATTCTTACTGGGCGTACAGGTGTCGTGAGCGACATCGAAAAATCAGGTATCTACGGTGGCTTTCCCCAAACTGATCATAAAGAAAGCTTACGAATTATGACATCTCTAGCCTCACTGCCAAAAATAAGAAAACAAGTGACACAGATTTTAAAACATTTAGGTTTAGATAAAGAGTAATTAAAAAATAAAAGGAGTTTTACTATGCCATACGAAATTTATAAAATATTACACTTAACTGGTATTTTCTTACTAGTCTCAGGATTAATCGGATTACTCACTCTTGTTTGGTCAGGACATGGCTTATCAGGCAAAGTTAAAACTTTCGCCTTCATCACTCACGGAGTTGGTTTACTTTTCATTCTTGTGAGTGGTTTTGGATTACTCGCACGCTTGGGACTCGCACAGCAGGGACTACCTCCGTGGATTCACGTTAAGTTATTCATTTGGATTGTTTTTGGTGGCCTTATCGCTTTACTTAAACGTAAAGGACAAATGGGCTGGCCATTATATTTTCTGATGCTCGCAATATTTGTGACCGCTGCATATTACGGCGTTTACAAACCGGTATAAAATTAATATCCATACAAAATAAAAAAAGGCTCTTTTCAGAGCCTTTTTTTAAAACTAATTTTTCAAACTTAGATCAGTCGTCGCGACTGCAGCACCGTTTGCCTTCTGAGCTAACAGCCCAGCATCGACGATAACTTCTTTTGGTAAACGCTTAGTTCCTTTGTACATTTCATATTTTAATAATCTGCACTCAATGTTACCATTCATTAAAAATACTTTTTGTGTCGATTTTAATTTCATTTCAGATAACAACTCTTTGTTACCAGATAAAATCCAAGCATCCCAGCCATCGAATCGTGTTTTTAATGAAAAGCCCAAATCACGATAAACGTCTTTTAAGTTATCCTCATCACCAATTCTAGCTCCATACGGAGGATTCGTTAAAATCATCCCAGCAGGAATTTCAGGCGGAGGTGCCGCCACTGAAATTGGAGTATTCTTGAAATCAATAAACTTAGCAACACCCGCATTACGAGCATTGTCTTTAGCCATTTGTAAAACTCTCTTATCATGATCATAACCAAAAAGTTGTGCTTCAATTGACTCAAGCTCTTGCGATTCGGCTTCGTCTAATACTCGCAACCAAGCTTCTTGATTGAAATCAAGTAAGTTCATAAAACCAAAACCCTCACGGTGAATCCCAGGAGCCATATTGGCAGCCATCATCGCGGCTTCAATCAAAATTGTACCTGATCCACAAAATAAATCTAATAGCGGTGATTTTTTATCCCAGCCAGCTAATGCGATTAGTCCCGCACCTAAATTTTCTTTAAGTGGAGCTTCGCCAGTTTTAGTACGGTATCCGCGCATAAAAAGCGAATGCCCTGACGTATCTAATTGCATATGAAATTGATTACGCACACCTTTAATATGAATTCTTAGATCTGGATTATCATTACTCACATTTGGTCTTACGCCATACTTATCACGGAACTGATCAACGATAGCGTCTTTAACTTTCATCGCTAAAAAGCGTTGATCTGCAATTTTGCTTTCGCGAACAGTCGCATCGATTGCTATTGTTTGATCAGGCTTGATGTATTTTGTAAAATCATGTTTACGAACATTGTTATAGATTTCTTCAGGTGTATACGCTGGAAAATCTAAAAGTGGTTTTAAAATACGGCTAGCAAAACGAGAATGTAAGTTAGCTTTATAACAGCCTTCCCAATTCGAATCAAAAACAACGCCACCCATTGTTTTTGTTCCTGTTTTTAAACCTAGTTCTTGTAATTCTTTTTCGACGAGGTCAGCTAAACCTGTTGGACATGAAGCAAAAAACTTTGCCATAAAAAGATCTCCTTTTATCTGTAAAAGCCTTAACTTCCCCTTTGTTAAGGCTTTTTCGTTTTTAAATTTTAAGTCTCACGTGAAACAATTACGTTTCAGTGTATTTAGGACCACCGCCACCTTCGGGCACTGTCCATTCAATATTCTCGTGAGGGCACTTTATATCACAAGTTTTACAATGAATACAGTTGGTATAATTGATTTGTAAATCATACTGACCAGTCGCCGCTTTTGACGGTAACATCTCATATACGCTAGCTGGACAGAACTGTACACACGGTGATTTGTATTTAGGCTCACAAACTGTACGGCAGATATCGCTATTCAAAAGCCTTAAATGATTCGGAGAATCCTCATCATGCGTAGTTCCCGTCAAATAAACGCTTCCGAGTTTATCAAACATTAAACTCCCATCAGCCTTAGGTAGTTTATTGGCCGCTATATCGAAACCCGCATCAGTTCCCCAAACTTCTTTAACTGATAACGTCGTTTTAGCATCTTGGTGAGCAGGCATACCGTCAAATAAACCGCGTCCACCTGTTAGCTCCTGTAAGCCAATTAAAGGTAACGAAGCTAATAACCCTTTTGATAAAGTTTGATGAAAATTACGTACTCTGTACAAATCTTTTTTAACATACGAAGCATGAATTGTTTCTTCGTAATGAGTCAGTACTTTTTCTGATGAGTCTTGTTTTTGAATGGCTATAAATGCTGTCTCGGCAGCACTCATTCCTGATTTCATTGCCAAATGAATGCCTTTTAGTTTTTGCACATCAACCATACTCGCAGAATCACCGCAAACCATCCAACCATCACCAAATAGTTTTGGCATTGAATACCAACCACCAGCTGGCAAAGTTTTACCACCATAAGCGACAACTTTTCCGCCTTTGATCATATTGGCAATAAATGGATGAGTTTTCAATTTTTGCAATTCACGGTGCGGATCTAATAATGGATCTTGAGAGTCTAAATAAGCGACCAAACCTAAAACGATTTTATCACCAGGAATTGTGTAAATAAAAGTTCCACCAATTGATTTATTCAATGGAAAACCCATCGTGTGAATAACTTGCCCTGCCGTGACTGACCCTGCAGGCATTTGAATAATTTCTTTAACACCTTCTTCAAAAACTTCGGCATTTTTATCTTTGCGTAAATTTAATTTTTTAGAAACTTGCTTAAATAAACTCCCACGAGTTCCTTCAGCAAAAATTGTCGTTTTTGCTTTTAGAATCAACCCAGGCTCAAAATTAGCTTTTGGGTTTCCTTCTTTATCGCGACCTTTATCGCCAGTGCGCACACCAACGATTTTATCACCTTCGTATAAAGCCTCAACAGCTGCAAATCCTGGAAATATATTTATGCCTTTAGCTTCACACTGAGAAGCCAACCAGCGGTTAAATTTAGATAACGAAACTATATAGTTTCCGACATTATGAAACGGAGGCGGCGTGATCGGTAATTTAAAAGAAGATGTCTCACTTAGATAATAAACAGCATCAGTTTTAACTTCTGAATCAAGCGGACACTCTAACTCTTGAAAATTTGGAATGAGCTCTTTCAATGCAATTGGGTTTAATACTGCACCTGAAAAACTATGTGCCCCAATTTCAGATCCTTTTTCAAGAACCACGATCATTTGCTCTGGGATAGGTTCAGCCTGAATTTTGCCTTCAGCAACAGCTTGGTTATGTTTTTCAATGTCAGTTGCAAGTTTGTATGCACAAGATAGACCTGCAGCTCCACCACCAACGATAAGAACATCGACATCCATCGTTTCTCGTGTAACACCTTCAGGCAACACTTCATCATAATTTTTAATTTGAGCGTGAGACATATGACTAACTCCTTTGAACTATCAACTGCTGTATACTGTGATTTTAAAAACCTTCATTAGATTCTGGGGGGCGCTTACGCCCATATTCAGAATTTTGAACAGTGGGTAAAACTTTAAGCTCCTCTTCATCTCGCGCACCTTTATATTTTTTCTCACGAGCTAAATCAATTAAAGAATCAGATGAACTTTCAAAAAGCGAAGCTTGAGCTTTTTCAGCTAAAGTCATAATCAAAGTGATCGATATCAAACCTATGCAAATGATCAATGCAATCTTTGAAATCTGGCGGTTTTTGTGCTTTCGCTGCCGATCGTGCTGAGTGTATTTATTCACTCCAATAGTTTTATTTAAATTGCTTAGCTTATTTTGACCCGATCCGGTCTTTGATGAAGATGCATTTTTATTAGACATAGCTTAAGTTATAATTATATTTCTAAAAAGAAAAGCATTTATGAAATTACTTAAGGCGTCTATGGTTATGCATCGGAATTTGTGTTCGGACGGAACGAATTTTCTCTTTGTCTAAATCAACATCAAAACATCCTACACCTGTTGCCTGACAATGAATAACTTCACCCCAAGGATTCACCGCGATTGAATGCCCATAGGTCTGGCGAGAGTGCTGGCCATCTATTGTTTGATGATTTCCAACTTGGCCAGGCGATAAAACATACGCTTGTGATTCAATGGCACGTGCACGATTTAATACTTCCCAATGGGCTTGACCAGTTTTGACTAAGAAAGCTGCCGGAATCAAAATAACATCAACTTGTTTTTTAGCATGCTGTAAATATAGCTCTGCAAATCTAATATCATAACAAATCGAAGAACCAAATTTAAAGCCATCTATTTCAAACTCTGTGACTTCAGATCCATTTTTAAAAAAATCAGATTCTCTGACAGGTTTTTGACCTTCAAGTTTGATATCAAACAAATGTATTTTTTTATAAACAACAGTAGAAATCCCGCTATCACTAATCAACACCGAAGCATTATATACATGTCCACTTTCTTTAATGGCTGTTGTTAGATGAATATTAACTTTATGTTTTAAAGCAAACGCTTCAAGCACACGAAAAGCCTGATCAGACGCTTCTAAAGCTTTTATTTCTCCACCTTCGATGAGACGAAAATAAAGACTGTTTTCAGGTAAAACAAAAAGTCTTGTTTGGTTTTCCTTGCCTAGGTGCAAGTGACTTTTCATTAAATTAATAATTTGATCTAAATTAGTTTGAATATCATCAATGGAATTTAATTGAACAAGAGTGACTCTCATTTTTACTCAATCTCGACAACCATTCCAAGTTTTTGCTCTTTACACTTGAAGCCACCATCTTCGATGTTTTTTTTGACATTATTTAAAACAGCTTCGCAAGACGCAAAATATGTTGCAGAACTCACAACTTGAGAAAATCCTTCTTTCGAATATACTGATTTACATTTTCCATCAGAGCCGGTGTATATTCTTAGCCAACGTACTTCTTTATGTCTTTCACAGACCAAAAACACATTGTTATTTTTTTCTGCTGCATGACTTTGTCCTACAACAATCAAAGTAATAGCAAAAAAAGCACAGCTTAAAAATTTATTCATATAAGTATTCAACATATGGACAATCCTAAATATAAAGTTTTTAACCCTACTCAACCGGCTCAACAACGAGCAGCTCAGCAACAAAACCGTAATTTAATTGTGTAACAAAGATAATACGCAGAAAAGTTGAAGATCTGAATCTCGACTAAATCAAACTGAAAGTCTAATCTCGTCTAGTATAGGAAAAAAATGACATAAAAAAACCTCTAGGGTTGAGTCGAATCACTTTGAAAGCGTTTACGAGTTCCTAGAGGTTGTACTTGCTAATGAAAACTGATTAAAACTATTTAGCTTTAGCTGCAGTTTTTTTAGTTGTTTTTTTCTCAGTTGTTTTAGCTTTAGCCTTAGCTTCAACTAATTTTACATTTGAGTAATCAATAAAGCCTTCTTTTTGCAAAAGACCGTCTTTTTTATCATAATGAGTTTGTACTTTAACGCCTTCAACTTTGATTTTCATAGCAGAAGGTTTAACTTCGATAACAGTACCTTTTTTACCTTTATCGCTACCCGCAATAACTTGTACTTTATCACCTTTTTTAATTTTTAATTTCAACATAAAATCCTCTATTTACTCAGAATACTAAGCTTTTTTAGCTTTGTTCATTTTTCTACGAATACGCAATTTGATATCTAAAGCACGTTTAGAAAGCGTACCGTCATTTTGATTCAATATATATTGATCAAAACCACCAGTATGCTCCATATCACGGATAGTGCTTGTAGCCATATAAAGACGAACCATCTGGTTTAAAGTCTTACTGAAAATGCGTTTTCTTTGAACATTTGGTTGAGCAACTGACTTAGTCTTAATGTTTGAGTGGCTCACTAAATTTTTTACGACAGGCCCTTTGCCAGATAATTCACAACGACTCATTTTTTTAACTCCTTATTACAAAAAATGCTTCCAAAAGCGAGATTTCTGGTATATTCAGTTATTCTTTACTTGGCAAGAGGTTTAACATGGAAAAAGAAAATAACCGTAAAACTGTTCGTAATAAATACCGTTCTGAATACACGGGCGATCACGTTTTTGACTATAAAGATCCAGCTTCATTAGGCAGATTTATCGCAGATGCTGGCAAAATTACTCCAGCGCGTATCTCTAAATTGAGTCTATCTCAACAAAAGAAAGTAACTGCAGCTATCAAAAAAGCTCGTACTCTTGGTTTATTACCTAATGGTACTGATGCTTATGATACTAGCTCTAGACCAGAACTAGTTTCTCCAGTTCCTTTTGAGTACTAGTTTCTGCTAGATCTAGGTCTATACAGTTTGAATAGTGTTTATTACATCTAGTCAGGCTAGTTATAGATCTAGATTATGGAGAAAAGGGACAATTACTGTACTGAGGTTTATTGTCTTACCCAGATACAATTGATAATTTAAAACAACTTGTTGTTGTTATCCCTGCGGCAGTTTTAAACTGCCGCTTTTTTATTTATCATAAATGACATCATCATTATCAAATACGCATAGTTTGACCACATATGTAGTTGTTGACCTGTAACTATTCCAAATAGTTCTAACGAGTTAAAATCAGCCCCCCAGTTAAAAACCCTTAGGCCTAAAACCGGCAAAGCTGCCGAAAGTAAAAAAATTACAATAGCAGTCATGCGTATAATATTAACGAGTTTATAAGACTCCTGTTTGAGCTTTGTTAGCACTTTTAACATTAAATACGTTGGTATTAAGCAAAAGCCTATTCCTGCTATTAAACCTGCTAACTGCTTGTCTGGTATCACTTTAAAAAGCAATACAACGACTACAATCCAAATGGCCAAAATCATCATTTCCATTCGATTTTCTAAAAATTTAAAAAACAATTCTCTATTCATGGAAAAAATCTCCTCAAAATCAATATATTACTTATAAGCGCGACAAGTCGAGCCCTCAGTTTTGCACTGCATCTAATTCATAAAAACTAGGGGGATCAATTATGTCATCAGCTAATATTTTATTAAACAATCAAATATTAAAACTTTCTTTAGAACTTTCAACTTTCGGATTAAAACCTATCGATTGGAGGCTTGTAAAATACTCAAAAAATTTATTTAAAATAACTCATATTCATGAGGATAATTTTTATTTTATTGGTCAGATTAAAAATGAAAACGATGTTTCATGGAAAACTATACAGCTCGCTGGTTTATAAACTTATTGATATAAATCACAACGAATAGAAAACAAACTTTTTTCAAAAACTTCTTTATCTGCGAGTTTACCATTTGGATTTGCAGAATTTTTCCAAGCACGTGGGCGTGGCAATTCAGCTCTTTTCTCTAGACTAATTGTTTCGTCCCATTTTTCCGGAAACTCAATATACACCTGCATTCGAAATTTCAAATACTCCTCATCTGGCAAAATCGATGTCAGAAAATTCTTAAAACGACAAAAAGTATAGATTTCAGACTCTGATAACCAACCCAATCTTTGCGTTACACTTTCTGGCGGTTTATCACCCCAGGCTAACAGAGCCAATACCTTAACGGCGTTAAGAGAGACTTGAATAATCGCAGGGTTTTGTTCCTCTAGAGTCTTATAGCACTTATCTGGAAACTTTTTTAAAGAGTCCGCCAATTGCTTTAAGGCTATGAAATAATCCAGACATGATCCTGAACTATTTCCCGTGGTACATTGTTGTTTCAAGTTCTCTATTTGTGAAAAATGGGTTCTGTTTTTTTTATCTTTAAACGCAGAAATTATGCCCCGATTACTTCTCAAAAGATTAGATATTTCGACGTCACAACCATCTGATAGTGGATTTTGCTGAATTATGAAAATAAGAGCAAAAAAAAGAACAACAAAGACTAATAAAGGACGCGGTATTTTTGCTATAACTTCATCTAAAGACGACATGAGAAAATGCTAAACTAATTAATGCTTGGGATCAACTGCAAGCGACCGCTTATCTGCGTATTCATACCCTGATTCCACTGAACAGAATCAATGTACTCTAACTCATGTGGTACACTTTTTTGAATATGATAAAATTGTTTTAAATTATTGATGCTCAGATCACTTAACATTTCAGAATCCGAAATTAATCCTAAATCACGACCTGAATCATCTATCATACGACCGTTCTGGATTTTCAGAACTTGGTTGTTTTTATTTTTGAGATGCATAGCTTGGCAGTCGAAATCCATATTTTTAACATGAAAAAGTATTTCAGTATGTTCAATGTCTAATAACAAATCACAGTTATATGTTTGTTGGTTATTAAGCAGTAAAACACCCTGCCCTTTCCACAATCCATTCATTCCATAACCAAAAAGGTTTTGAGTTAAAATAAACACGACAACAAAACTTATTTTCCACATAAACACCTCAAAAACGTATAGCCAGGCCCCACTTAAAAAAGTGACACTATATGGATTAAAATAAAAAAGCTAGAAAGTTGTGAAGACCGTAGCTAATAACAAACCAACAACCCCCATTAAAGAGCTAGTTCAAAAAACCCAAATAATTATTTAAAAAAACATAGTGTTTTTAATTACTTAAGATTTTTTAATTTTTGTTGAATTTTTGATAAATTAATTGGTCGGGGAGATAGGATTCGAACCTACGACCCTCTGGTCCCAAACCAGATGCGCTACCAGACTGCGCTACTCCCCGAACTAGACATGTGTGGTGATAAATTATTCTGTTCAGGGGTAAAAAGTCAAACATTTAGGAAAATTAAGACATACATTTTTTAAAAATACACACTAACAATTAGGCAATTTTCTTAATTTTATCAAGTTTATCCTTCATTACCATATTTTCTTTTTTCAATCCCTGTAACTGTAACGTTAATTCTACAATTTTGCGTCTTAGCGAGTCTAACTCATTAGGAGAACCTGCTCCATTAGACACAGCTGCGAATGATGGATCAAGCTTTAACGAATCATCTATATCATTAACTACAGACAAATGAGAAGCTGCCTCAGACCCTTTATTTGAGGTAGGGTTCGGTTTAGTTGAGGCTTTTTCAAGTATATTTTCATAATCATCTGGAATAACTAAGCTATTATCAACTTTTTCCATTTTAAGTGAACCACTTGCAATTAACAATCTTGTTTCGTTGATAACTTTCATGAGGCATGCTGATATTTCATTTGCTGAGGGATTTGTTTCTTTCATTTGCTGTTCGATTTTACGTCGCTCGTTTACACCGATCTTGTTTAAAAAGACCATAAGCTCATCTTCTGCCAGTGATTTCAGTGCTGTACTCAAAGCCAATGTATTAACACTAGCTATGATCTCCATCAAAGCTTCAGCAGGCCACGACATGATTTTAGTAAAACTCAGCATCTTTAAATTAAGAGCTTCGGCCCATTTAGGCGTTTCTTGTTGAATTATCGTCATCAACTGTTCACGCTTTTTAGGTCCACAAGTTTCGATAACTTGAAGAAGTTGAATAAAACCACCTGCTTTTTTATATCTATCTACCATTGCCATGTTTATAGATTCGGCATTTTAATTCATAAAGTTGAATAAAACTAAAAACTGAATGGTCTAGTTAAAACTTCTCACACAACCGACCTCTCACTAAAAATTTTAGATTCGAAATGACATCTTTAGATTAAATCTCAATAAGAAAAATATGATCAAATCTAGTGTAGTAGTATTTTATGTCTCAAAATGAGAGTGTTTTAAAAATATTAAATATAAAATCTGTTATAAGATTTTTCAGTTTCGAAAAAATGAATTAAATCACAACTAGAAAACGACGAGTTTGTTCTACTGAACTAATGCAGTCTTACATTTATACGTCACTTGAATATCAATACCCTCTGAGCCTTTTTTAAATATGATAGATGAGCTACCAGGAGTCCACTGATACGGCACGTTAGTTGTTGTCGTACTAGTTACTGTTGGTGCTTCATATGGCGCACATTCCAAAGACATCAAACGCGCAGAATCTGCTATCATAGCGGCAATATTACTAAAGTAATTTGCGTAATTACTTTCACATATGCTTAATGTAATACCTCTTGTACTGACGTTACCGTCTACATCTTTTGCACTTGAGTTAGAAAGTTTCAAATATTCGTAACCAATATTGGCATCAACAACTGGACTACCATTACTATCAAGAATCGTATTTCCATTCTTGTCCTTAAATTGACTCTTTTGTTCATTTGCACATGAAATGTCTTTAGTTACTATTGAGTTAAATTGCCAAAACTTTTGAGGATATTTACTTGTGATCAAACTAATAAGATCTTCAGTTTTGTCACCAGAAGTTAAAGCAAATGAAGGATTCGTACTATACAAACCACTTCGCACATCTTCATTAGAAATTAATATAATATTTAAATTGGCATCTGATCTTACGAAATCACTAGCTTTATTGATAGCTGTGTAAGCACCTAATATACCTCTTTCATCACTAGAAGGGCAGTAAGTAGAATAATTATTTACATAATATGTAGATGAGCGAAAACCAGGTCCGTATGTATAATAAGCACTTTTAATAAAACTTTCACAATCTAAAGTTTCTTTACGGACTAAAGCATTAGAAAAAAACGAATTAACATTAGTTTGTCCTAAAGTTGAATCAATATAACTAGCACCATTAGCTCCAATCGATAGAAGCGGCAAATTTGTAAATTTAGTAGCATCGGTAGTAGTCATTGCAATTCTGAAATCAATATTTTTAGAATATAAGTTCGTTATAAATCCCGAAAAAGCATAAGCCATTCTCGATTGAATTACAGACATTGATGCCGAATTGTCATTAATAAATAGGATATCAGTCTTACCTTGTCCTACCCGAAAAACTTTATTGTAAGTTTTAATTAAAACATCATTGTCTCTAACACAAGAAACAGCTTTTGAATCACACTGTGAATCATTAGAATTCGATGAACTAAATTTAGTAGGTGAACAGGCTATCAATGAACCAGCAATAAACAAAATAAGAACTAGAGCAGATTTTACGAATCTCATAGACACCTCAACATAAAGTTCCATCAAATTTCGTACCTGACTGAAACAATAAAAAGGTAATTCATAACTAACTATATGATCTAATAAGTGAAGCTGGTGTAAAAGAAAAATACACTTAACAAAAAAAGGCAAAAAAAAAGGCTCCTAAAAAGGAGCCTTTAAAAAATAGAGCTGGCATCGTGCTACTCTCTCACACACTCGCATGTGCAATACCATCGCCGCAAAAGAGCTTAACTTCTGAGTTCGGAATGGGATCAGGTGTGACCTCTCTGCTATAGACACCAGCAAATTGTATTAATTGATTTTTAGCGAAGTAAGTTAGAAATTATTTTAAAAAAGCCGCACGATCTATTAGTACATATAAGCTAAACACATTGCTGTGCGTACACTTTATGCCTATCAACCTCGTAGTCTCCGAGGAATCTTTAGGGGACCGAAGTCCCAGAGAAATCTAATCTTGCAGTTGGCTTCCCGCTTAGATGCTTTCAGCGGTTATCCATTCCAAACATAGCTACTCTGCATTGCCGCTGGCGCGACAACAGAAACACCAGAGGTTTGTCCATCCCGGTCCTCTCGTACTAAGGACAGGTCTGCTCAAATTTCTTACGCCCACAGAAGATAAGGACCAAACTGTCTCACGACGTTCTGAACCCAGCTCGCGTACCACTTTAATTGGCGAACAGCCAAACCCTTGGGACCTGCTCCAGCCCCAGGATGTGATGAGCCGACATCGAGGTGCCAAACTCCATCGTCGATATGGACTCTTGGATGGAATAAGCCTGTTATCCCCGGAGTACCTTTTATCCGTTGAGCGATGGCCCTTCCACGCGGGACCACCGGATCACTTTGGCCTGCTTTCGCACCTGCTCGACTTGTAGGTCTCGCAGTCAAGCCCCCTTATGCCAATGCACTCGACGCCTGGTTTCCAATCAGGCTGAGGGGACCATCGCGCGCCTCCGTTACTTTTTGGGAGGCGACCGCCCCAGTCAAACTGCCCACCAGACAGTGTCCCTCTCCTCGATAAAAGGAGCAGGTTAGATTTCAAAGTTTTCAAGGGTGGTATTTCAAGGACGCCTCCACTAAGTCTAGCGACCTAGCTTCAAAGGCTCCCACCTATCCTACACATAAAAACTCTAAAATCACTGTCAAGCTACAGTAAAGGTTCACGGGGTCTTTCCGTCTTTCTGCGGGTACCCGGCATTTTCACCGAGAATTCAATTTCGCGAGGCCCTTGGTTGAGACACCGGAGAAGTCGTTACGCCATTCGTGCAGGTCGGAACTTACCCGACAAGGAATTTCGCTACCTTAGGACCGTTATAGTTACGGCCGCCGTTTACTGGGGCTTCGATTCTCTGCTTCGCTTGCGCTGACAAATCCTCTTAACCTTCCAGCACCGGGCAGGCGTCAGCACGTATACTTCGTCTTGAGACTTTGCACATGCCTGTGTTTTTGATAAACAGTCGCTACTCCCAACTCTCTGCGACCCTTAAATGCTTCAGAAGTAAATTCTTACACATTCAAAGGCACACCTTTTCCCGAAGTTACGGTGTTAAGTTGCCGAGTTCCTTAACCAAGATTCACCTCATCGCCTTAGATTATTCATCCCACTCACCTGAGTCGGTTTACGGTACAGGTAACATATTAAACCATCGCAACTTTTCTTGAAAGCATGGCTCAATCCACTTCCGGGATAAATCCCTCGCATTCAGCTCTCAGAGTTGCCAAGCGGACTTACCTACTTGACCTCCTACAGCCTTACACCACAATCCAATAAGTGGCTGGATATACCTACTCTGTCATTGCTATGACAATCATATGTTAGTTACGGAATATTAACCGTATGTCCATCGACTACGCCAATTGGCCTCGTCTTAGGTCCTGACTAACCCTGGGAGGATTATCCTTGCCCAGGAACCCTTGAGTTTTCGGCGCCCAGGTTTTTCACCTGAGTTCAACGCTACTTATGTCAGCATGATCACTTCGAGTTCGTCCAGCTGTCCTCACGGTCAACCTTCAGCCTACACTCGAACGCTCCCCTACCCCTGTCTTACGACAAGCCACAGCTTCGGTAACATGCTTAGCCCCGTTATATCTTCCGCGCGGAGTCACTAGACTAGTGAGCTATTACGCTTTCTTTAAAGGATTGCTGCTTCTAAGCCAACCTCCTAGTTGTCACAGTAACTCTACAACGTTTTCCACTTAGCATGTATTTAGGGACCTTAGCTGGTGGTCTGGGCTCTTTCCCTCTCGACGTATGACCTTATCACCCTACGTCTGCCTTCCAGGGTACATATCAACGGCATTCGGAGTTTATTTGGGTTTGGTAATCTGGTAAAGACCCCTAGCCCATTCAGTGCTCTACCTCCGTGATACAATTTACCTGAAGCTATACCTAAATATATTTCGGGGAGAACCAGCTATCACCCAGTTTGATTGGCCTTTCACCCCTAATCACAGCTCATCCAAAGGTTTTTCAACACCAACTAGTTCGGCCCTCCACGAGGTGTTACCCTCGCTTCAGCCTGGCCATGATTAGATCACTGGGTTTCGGGTCTATCCCTACAGACTTACGCCCTATTCAGACTCGCTTTCGCTACGGCTCCACCTTCAACGGCTTAACCTTGCCTGCAAAGATAACTCGCTGACTCATTATGCAAAAGGTACGCAGTCGCGCATGTAAAGCGCTTCTACTGCTTGTAGATATGCGGTTTCAGGTTCTATTTCACTCCCCTCTCGGGGTTCTTTTCACCTTTCCCTCACGGTACTTGTCCTCTATCGGTCACTTTTTAGTATTTAGCCTTGGAGGGTGGTCCCCCCTGATTCCCAGCGGATTTCACGTGTCCGTTGGTACTCGGGATACCTCTAGAGCTGCAAATCTTTTCAATTACGGGGCTATCACCCTGTTTCGCCATACTTTCCAGAATGTTCATTTAAGATTTACAAGTCTCATATTGAGGTCCCACAACCCCTAATTCAAAAATGAACTAGGTTTGGGCTATTACCCTTTCGCTCGCCACTACTAGGGTAATCTCGTTTGATTTATTGTCCTGATGGTACTGAGATGTTTCACTTCCCATCGTTTGCTCTTTAATCATATTTATTCTGATTAAAGTTCCATTTAAGGAGGGTTTCCCCATTCAGAAATCTCCGGATCAAAGTGTGTGTGCCACTCCCCGAAGCTTATCGCAGCTTACCACGTCTTTCATCGCCTAAAAGTGCCAAGGCATTCACCGCATACCCTTAGTAGCTTTAAAATATGAATCTAACCTCGCTAAAAATCAATTAATACAATCTACTGTAAATTATTTAATTTACGTAAATTCAAAAAACTCTACTTTCGTAGTATAATATTCAATTTTCAAAGAACAGTTGTTGGTGGGCCTGGGAAGACTTGAACTTCCGACCCCACGCTTATCAAGCGTGTGCTCTAACCAACTGAGCTACAGGCCCATACCCGTAGTTCGTTCAAAACTAAATAGCTTAAAAGATTTTGGTCTGACCTAGGATAAAATCCTTAGAAAGGAGGTGATCCAGCCGCAGGTTCCCCTACGGCTACCTTGTTACGACTTCACCCCAATCATCGACCATACCTTGGGCGCCTGCCTCCTTGCGGTTAGCTCAGCGACTTCTGGTACGACCAACTTTCATGGTGTGACGGGCGGTGTGTACAAGGCCCGGGAACGTATTCACCGCGGCATTCTGATCCGCGATTACTAGCGATTCCAACTTCATGCAGTCGAGTTGCAGACTGCAATCTGAACTTAGATGGCTTTTATGGGATTAGCTCCACCTCACGGTTTGGCTTCCCTTTGTGACCACCATTGTAGCACGTGTGTAGCCCTAGGCATAAGGGCCATGAGGACTTGACGTCATCCCCACCTTCCTCCTGCTTAACGCAGGCAGTCCCTCTAGAGTGCCCAACTAAATGCTGGCAACTAAAGGTAAGGGTTGCGCTCGTTGCGGGACTTAACCCAACATCTCACGACACGAGCTGACGACAGCCATGCAGCACCTGTGAACCGACTCTTGCGAGCGAGGACATTTCTGCCACTCTTCCAGTCCATGTCAAGCCTAGGTAAGGTTCTTCGCGTTGCATCGAATTAAACCACATGCTCCACCGCTTGTGCGGGCCCCCGTCAATTTCTTTGAGTTTTAATCTTGCGACCGTACTCCCCAGGCGGGATACTTAACGCGTTAGCTACGTCACTAGAGGGGTCAATACCTCTAACAACAAGTATCCATCGTTTACAGCGTGGACTACCAGGGTATCTAATCCTGTTTGATCCCCACGCTTTCGGGTCTCAGCGTCAGTGTTGGCCCAGCTACTCGCCTTCGCCTCCGGTATTCCTGTTGATATCTACGTATTTCACCACTACACCAACAATTCCAGTAGCCTCTACCACACTCAAGATTTCCAGTATCAAATGCACTTCCAGGGTTGAGCCCTGGGATTTCACACCTGACTTAGAAATCCGCCTACACCCGCTTTACGCCCAATGATTCCGAACAACGCTAGGATCCCTCGTCTTACCGCGGCTGCTGGCACGAAGTTAGCCGATCCTTTCTTGCATGGTACCTTCATTGTGTTAGTCCCATACGACAGAGCTTTACGACCCGAAGGCCTTCATCACTCACGCGGCGTCGCTGCGTCAGGGTTTCCCCCATTGCGCAATATTCCCTACTGCTGCCTCCCGTAGGAGTCTGGACCGTGTCTCAGTTCCAGTGTGACTGATCATCCTCTAAGACCAGTTAGAGATCGTCGCCTTGGTGAGCCATTACCTCACCAACTAGCTAATCTCGCATGGGCTCATCTTCAAGCGAAAAACCTTTAACCCCTAGATCCGCAGATCCTGTGGTCTTATCCGGTATTAGCCAGTCTTTCGACTGGTTATCCCCGACTTGAAGGCAGATTACCCATGTGTTCCTCACCCGTGCGCCACTAGTACTCGTATTGCTACTTTCCCCGTTCGACTTGCATGTATTAGGCACGCCGCCAGCGTTTGTTCTGAGCCAGAATCAAACTCTCCAGTTTAAAACTGTAAAGCTTAATAATGCTTATTTATTGAGATAAATACGTTAGTATTTAAATTGAATTCTTTATTAAAGAATTCTAGAAATTGATAACGTCATTAAGACGTTAGCCCAAAATCTTTTAGCTATTTAGTTTTCAAAGAACCACAACAAGGACGTCAGTTTTAATTCAGCTTCTTTACCTCGTCAACAACTTTTTTTAAAATTTTATTTAAAAATTTTAAATCAGTTTTGATTTGGTGGAGGCAACAGGGATCGAACCTGCGACCTTCTGAATGCAAATCAGATGCTCTCCCAGCTGAGCTATGCCCCCGATGTCGTTTGCTGTTCGGTGTTTGTCGCTCAACCCGGGAAAAATGGCAATAGTTTTTTTTAAATTAATTCATTTTTTACGATTTTTCTGGACTGTTGATTTATTATTAGGCTGTTGCTGCGTTAGTATTCAGCAAAAATGATGAAAACCATAACTTTTCTGCCCGCATTTCGAACCCGACCTGTTCGGCGCCAAGCATTATACTTTGATATACTTTTTTCAAAACCTCTAATTCAGTAGCCGTTTGATACGTATCTTCTGAATCTAATATGTCTTCTATGGCCTTATATACACTGTTCAAATCCACTGTAGTTACAACTTTAGGTATTTTAGCCGGATCAAACCCCGTAATTTCAAAAGGTTTGAAACCCACAAGTGATTTTGTAATTAAGACTTTAGTTTTATCTTTAAAGTTCACTTGAATAAAACCAGAACCGTCAAAGTCAGTTCTGAGCAACACTTTATCCACTCCGCCTAAATCAAAACAAAGAACTTTGCCGTCTTCACCTTGCTTTATCTCTAAATGGCTATCCTCTAACGTAAAGGCCAACTGAGACGTCGTCTCTAAAAAGTTAACAATTTCATTTACCGACTGCGCTACACTTGCTTCATTTGGCTTTTTCAAGGTGGCCTCCAACTAAAAAATTATCGACTATTTGATTTTAACTCTTTAAATTTTTTTCGTTCCAATTTAAGATTTTTGAAATATTTTTGAGGTAAAATGAAAATTACACGTTGGAATGCAGAAATTAGTGCATCAAAAGAGATCATTTCTAAGCTTTTTGAATTAGGCGGACTAGAACCTAAACTCGTACAAGTTAAATCTGGAAGCAAATATTCAAACCAGAAGACATATATGTCTGAATTGATTCAAATGGTTGATGGTGAACTTATATTTAACCTATCAGGTACACAATTTGTTTTAAGACCTGGTGACAAAGTCGAAATACCGGCTAACACGAACTACTCATTCAGTAACATGAAAGAACAAGATAGCTCGTTTGTAGTAGCTCAGAAAATCTGAATAACAAAGGCTGTCTAATTAAAACTTAACAGCCTGCTGCTCACTAGCGGCTTGAGTTGTTGTATTCAGATCATTAAGTATTCTTGGCGAAACGAAAAACATAAGCTCTGTTTTAAGCTTAGATATAGATTCCGATCTAAATAGCCAACCTATTATAGGTAAGTTTTTTAAGCCTGGTATTCCAGTGTTTTGATCCGTTGTATCTGAAGTAAAGATTCCTCCGACAACCGCAGTATCACCACTTCTAACTATAATTTGATTTTTGATAGAACGGTTTGAAGTCGTATTGTTTTGGCCAGATGCACCTCTATCTAAATTTAAATCTAGCTTAACAGTACCCACATTTGAAATATACGGCTTAACATTTAAACTTAAACCAATCTCTTTACCTTTAAAAGACGTTGTTGTTGGTCCACCAGTCGTCAATGACGACTGGACTAACTCTGGTTGCAATATAGTCGTTGTTTGCTTAATTTCACCAGCCGTGTTGTGCAATAAATATAACCGAGGAGAAGATAATATTTTAATTTTGTTATCAGTCTCATCTAAACTTAATGAAGTCGCTATATCACCAAACGAGCCCAGAGTTCCTAACCATAAGCTTCCACCTAAAGAACCTGCTTTATCCGGTGTAAACTGAAATGCTGGACTTGCAGTTAATGTTTTTCCACTAATGCCAATACCATTGACTGCCGAGTTAAGACGACTTGAGTTTGGTATACCACACCCTTGACCATCAAATCCGTTAGTACAAAAATTTACACCAACAGCCTTACTGTAAGATTCGGTTGCTTCAACTACGCGAGCTTCAACTAAGACCTGCTGTGGCTGTCGATCTAACAAGTTAATTATTTTTTCAACTTCTTTGAGTCTTGATGCTGTTTCGGTCACAATCAAAATATTTGTTCGCGCATCTGAGGTCACCCGACCACGATTGCCACCCGCTGCAGAAGCCGCTGAACCATTAGCGCCAGCCGTAGCCCCAGGAAGAGCAGCTTTGTTTGCGCCACCACTAGCACCACCGGCTGCAACTGATGACTGTGATATAAAATCTCTAATCTTAGACTCTAGTTCGTTAATATCAGCATAATTTATTAAAAAGTTTTTAACTATAAGCGGCTCTAAATCCTCACGGCTGCGCTTAAGCTGAATAGCATTACCCTCTTCATCTATTAAGTTCTTTTGTGTCCCTATACGAATAACATCGCCTTGTCGTCTATAGGCAAGTTGGTTACTCTTTAAAATAGCTACAAATACCTGATCCCATGGAACATTACGAAGTTTCATATTCACTTTACCAGCACCCGTACCTGTATCCATTACTAAATTGATACCAGACTCTTCTGCTATGAACTTAATAGCATCGTAAACATCCATATCACTGACCTCAAAATTAATTTTTCGGCCGTAATATTTATTATTATTCGCTAGAAAATCGTCTAAACTCTCAGACCCCAAAACACCAAGACCATCGTCACCCGAATCTGTTTTGGCCATATCAGATTTGTCTCCTACACCCGCAGAAGCCATATTATCAGCTGCACTTTTATGAATAGCAGGATTTAAAGAACCCACAACAAGAATAGAATTTCCCTCGGGTTGCACCACTGGCTCTGGAGAGCTCGCACGAAGCTGAATAACAAATCTAGCTATTTTAGACCCTTTATTTTGGTAAATATCAATGCCGCCAATAGTAGATGTCATATCCTTTGTATTGAGCGGTCTTTTTAGTCGGTCCGGAACAACAGCATCTTGAACTTCTACTATTAGCTGATTATTGGCAGTATTCATTCTCGTCTTAAACTGCAAAGACTTATCTGATGATATAACTAATGTTCCACCATTCTCATTAGCTAAAAACTTAAGATCATTAATATGAGCTAATGTTTGAACCGGCTCTGCCACTATTGGCTGAGGCTCCATCTGAACTGGAGCTACAGGCACAGGTTCTTGCACTACTTCATTTTTTTGCTCGACGACTGGTGCTGGTTCTACATTAGGACTGACTTGTGGCTCTTCATCTAAAGATAAAACCTCTGGTTGCTGTTGCGCCTGATCGGCCACAACTTGAGATGGCTCAGTACTGGGATTCTCTGTATCTAAAGACAATTCTTCAGCCTTTGCTTGTTGAGGTTCATCTAAACTCAACTCTTCAGAAGGTGCATTGCCATCTGTTTTTTGAGCCACAGCCTGTGGCTCATTATTACTAGAAACTGCATTATCAGAAAACTCTGCAAACTCATCCTTAGCCGCAGATTGGCTTTCAATAGATTCAGACTCATTCTTAACGTTAGATTGAGCATCTGCCCCTGAGTCCAAAGATAAATTTTCAACCGCAGCAGGTTCATCTTCCATTGCGAAATCGTCATCAGAAATTTTCTTTTTGGTCACACAAGACGAAACAACAAAAATAACTAGTACTAGTATTGTCGAAAGAAGCTTATTCGTTTTCATTCAATCCTCCTGACTGAAGTAACTCGTAGACTAATCACCACGAGCGTCATCACCTGTTAAACTTAAAACAATAGGTACTCCTTCTTGGAGCACTGTTATAGAACCTTCACCTATTTCTGAAACAAGGCCATTTTTGTTACCGATTCTATAGTTTTTCTTTAATAGATGCTTAGTTTTGTTTTTATCAACCAACATAGCCTTAGGGTTTTTAACATCCCAAATAACACCAATAAGTTTATACTCGCTCAACGGCCAGCGACGTATAGCTTCCATTTTGCTATCAATAATCTCATCGATATTAATTATTGGGTTTTTTGGGCGCGCAATATCTTCTTCTCGTCTAAGCATTTCTTCTGGCTTACGAAATGGATCTCTTTCTGGAGCATCCATATCACCAATATACGAAGCACCAAATTTAAATTCTTCGTTTTTCGAAAATCTAAACGTAGGGTTTGTATTCGCAATAGCATTGTTAACTAAGTCGTTTTTCGGTTCGCTATCTTTTCCATTCAAAACATTGGCCTTATTTAATAAGTCCTTTTCAGCTTGTTTTAAATCTTGCTCGGGATACTTAGTATTTGTGCCTGACTGGGCCGAACCTGAAACTGCAGCAGAAGAGTTTTGCATTTGCTGTTGAGCTTTTAAAAATGGCGACAATCCCACAAAATATATAAGTGTCACTGCTAATAACACTGGTGCAAAATATAAAGCTAATTGTTTTACAATTCTCGCCAAAGATATCATTTGCTGACCGCCTTATCTGAATCTTTAGCGCTCATTTGAGCTGCTTGTTTATATCCAATAATTGTAGCTTCAAATTTTAGTTTTCGAATAGGACCCGATTGAGACAGTCCTTGGCTGATTTTAACATCTTCAAGTTTTATGACTTTTTGTACATTTGCTAACTGAGTCACAAATCTTGCCAACTGGATATAATTACCCTGCAACTCATACTTCACAGCGACTTGATCTATAAGATTGGCATCTTCTGATCCGACAAGCGACTGATTTACGATTGAGTTAACGTTATTATCAAATCGAATAATATCTAAACCATTTGAAGTACTAACTTGATCAATAATTGCTCTTAATTCAGGTGGATCAAATGTTAATGGAATTTTTGAACGTACGTCTTCGTAAGTCTTTGCCAGCAACGCGACATCGGCTCTCATTTGTTCTTCTTTTTTAAGTAGTCTTTCTGTTTCTACTTTCTTACTCGTCTCATCAGCAACTTGAGCTTTTAATGCGTTTATTTCATTCGTGATCGTTTCACCAGAATCATAAAATGTCATAAAATAAAAACCGGTTACAAATAAGCCAACAATCGCAACGCGACTTATAGCTAAATTTGCAAGCTTGATCATCAGCGAATTTAGCTTCATTTGATAACCTCGGCAACTTTATCTAAGTTCGTTTCATTTATAAATTCAGCGTTAATTGTAAATGTTCGTATAGGTGCTTCACCTTTTACTTGAATACTATCAATCCCTAAAAGCTTCACGCCCTTAAGAAAAGAAATACCCGTAAGCTTAGCTTCGAATTCACTGACAGCTGATTCAGTTTCAGCTTGCCCACGAACTTCAATTCTTTTGCCAATAACATTCAAGGAGTCTAGCCAAACACCTCTTGGAATAATCTCAGAAACTTTATTTAAAAAATCAACTGGGTAGAGTCTCTCACGAGAGACTCTTTCTAAAAAGCGAGTTTGACGATTAATACGCTTTTTATCTTCTTCATATTTAGCAATCTCTTTGGCCATGGCTTCTTTTCTCTGATTGAACTCAATCAATTGCGACAGCTGAGTTTGCGAAACAGATCTTTGATTCATGAGTTCGGGAATATTAATATACTCGTATGCATATAATGCAATAGGGCCTAACAACATAACAAAAACACGCTTCGAAATTTCGACTTTGACGTGCCTAAGCTCTTCCATCTCCTTTAAGACATCAGAGTCTGCTAAGTTGTATGACTTAAGAAGGTTAATCTTAATCAAGTGTCACCTTCTTGTCTTAATGCCAAACCGAGTGATGTTGCCAGAAATGGGGATATCTGCTCGAGGTACTGAGGATTAAGCTTTTTATTCGTTGTTTTTATTTTAAGTAATGGGTTAATTGGTTCAAATGGCAGTTTTAAAGCATCTTGCAAATGCTCTATCATACCAATAGTTAAACTTGCGCCACCTGTATAATACGCTTTTGTGATTTGTAAATCACCACCAGAAGCACCATAAAAATCAATACTGTTTCGAACTTCTTCAGTGACATAATCAAGAGCTAGATTCATATAAGTACGAGTCTCTTCTGGGACCTCTGTAGCATTTTCAGTTTGCGAAAGCTTTAAGGCTTCGGCTTCTTCGTATGTCATACCCATATTTTTACTAATCTCATTCGTGAAATGAAATCCACCAACAGGGATATCACGTACAAATAAAACTTCGCCCTGTAATACAACTAAAAATTGAGTAGAAGTCGCACCGAAGCTGAAGAGTGCTATTGGATCTTTAAGCTTACCGTAATTAAATTCAAAGACATTGGCGAGAGCTAAACTACTTACGTCAACGATTTGACAGTTCAAACCTGAAAATGCTGCGACCTCAACATACTTTGTAATAAAATCATTTTGCGCCGCTATAATCAGAACATCCATCATATCGTTATTAAAAGAAAAGGGTAAAACATGATGCTCAAGAGTGACTTGTGAAATATCAAAAGGTAAATACTGCTGAGCCTCGAATTTAATTTGCTCTCTTAGCTCTTTAGGGTCACGACGTGGAATAGAGATTTTTTTGACGATAGCAGAGTTTCCCCACATACCAATGCACGCCTTTTTACGATTAAATTTTTGCTCTTTATGCAAAGTTTTAATCGCTTCACCTAAAAGAAAAGGATCCGTTATTTCGCCATTTGTCATAGCTTGCTGCGGAGTTTGAACAGACGCGAAATTTTCAAGCTCTGCGCCATTTTTAGTAATACTCAACTGTGCAATTTTAATTGAACTTGATCCTAAATCTAATCCAATTACTTTTTTAGACGAAAACAACATGATGCTAACTCCCAACCTAAATTATCCGCCCCTAAGACGAGTCTTGTCAAAGTTGCGACGGTCGGGTCTAGTGGAACGGACTAAAAGTCTGGGAAAAATAAATCTATATACCAAATACCTACAGACTTTAGTCCCAGAATGTACAGTAATGCTCCGGCTGCAATGAATGGCCCGAATGGAATCATAGCTTTTAATTTATCTTCACTTTTACGTGATATATACAATCCAACTAAACTACCTAAAACAGATGAACTTAAAATAACAAAAGGAATAGCTTTCCAACCTAAAATAGAGCCAATCCAACCAAGAAGTTTAATATCCCCACCGCCTAAACCCTCACGGCCTGTGAAAACATAATACACATAAGCCACTAACCAAAGAACGCCACCACCAAATAAAAATCCATACAAACCATCCAAGAATGCACGCTCTGGATTGATTGCGGCTGCCAACAAACCTATAACACACCCACCTAATGTAATTTCATCTGGTAAAATCATGTGATCAAGGTCGATAAAACTACCAACAACTAAACCAAAACTCAAAATACAATACTCAAGGAACAACCAAGAAATACCATAGTAATAAAACAAAACTGTCCACAAAGCAGCGACGATCAACTCAACAAGAGGATAACGAAATGAATATTGGCTTTTGCAATGAGAACAACGACCCTTGTTGATGAAATATCCTAAAATTGGAATATTACGGTACCAGGGAATAAGCTTGCCACAGCTCTGACACTGACTGCGTCCTACTATACTTTTACCCATTGGCATTCGGTAAATAAGAACGTTTGCGAAACTGCCAAAGCAAGCTCCGATAGAAAAAACAAAAGAATAGAGTATAAAATTTATGTCAGACAATTTCTTTCCTTCTAAAAATAACCATTGAAAACATAAGAAATAAAGTAAGCCAAAACAAACTATGAACAGAAGCCCACGACAGATCGCTTAAGTTAGGAATAGTTTTAACAAAGCCAAAAGTTTTCCAGTTATACTTATAAAATTGAGGGAAAAAATTATCCAATAACATATTCAACACAGTGTTGTCTGCCTGGCTTTTCTTTAAAAAGAATTTAATGTCTTCAATAGAATAGGAAACTAACCAATATGTTAAAGATAAAACGAAAGCAAACATTGGACGAGCCACAACGCTGGCAAATAATCCAAAGGCTCCAATAATCAATGATTTAATATAAATAAAAAACAATGCGACGACAAACATGACAACGTGACGAGATTCTTTTAAAAAAGATCCTAAAGTCAAACCAAGAGCTATAGTCGTTATTAAGTTTAGAAGAGCTAAACTACCAAAATAACCAACGATTAATTTCCATCGCTGAATTGGACGAGCCAACAACACCAGGATTGTTTTACGATCTATATCCCGATGCAACGAGTGCGTTGAGAAAAATGCTGCAATAAAAACCAATGCGAGTTCAATACCCGCAAGCCCGAAATCGATGACTAGTCTTTGTTGTTCAGTAAAGCTTAATGAGCCCAAAAGATAACTAAAGCAAACAAACACAAAAGAAATAAAAATTATTATTTGAAAAAATTTTAATCTAATCCACTCTTGAGTATTAATGTAAATTAACTTATTCATACGTTGTAATTCACCTGCAATTGACCTTTGAATGCTTTGTATGCTTCAGACAAATTAGAATAATTCTTTTTAAAATCTGGCAAACTACCATTATATAGACACTCACCTTGATGTATGATGATCAAATCATCACACAATTCATCAATATCTTCGAGTAAGTGACTGCTCATAAGAACGCTAATTTTTTCTTTCTTTAAATCTTTAAGAATATCTTTAATTAAAATCCGGCCATCAGGATCTAATCCAGACATTGGTTCATCTAAAATAAGAAACTCAGGAAATGCAATAATAGATTGAGCTATACCAATACGCTGTAACATTCCTTTAGAATAATCTTTTAATTTTTTATCTTTAGCATGTGATAATTTAACCATATCGAGTACTTTTTCGGCACGGTCATTAAAAGAATGATTTTTTTTAACATCGTCTGCAGATAAATCCCAATGAAGCTTTAAGAACTCTTGCCCCGTTAGAAATTCTTGAAAAAAAGGTCTCTCTGGTAAGTAACCAACACCCTTTTTAAATTGTACAAAAGTCATATTATCATGAAATTTAATTTCACCTGAATCTGGAAAAATAAATTCTAAAAGACACTTAATAGTTGTAGTTTTTCCAGCGCCATTAGGTCCAATCAAACCAACAAACTTACCTTTTGGAATCACAAATGAAATATTTTTGAGCGAAAGAGTCGGCTTTTTATAAAAATCTGACTTAAACGATTTTTTGAGATTATTGATTTCAATAATATTATGACTCATTTAATTCCTCTTTCAATTTATTGAGATAGCACTCTGTGCATCTCACGCACTGGATCGTATTGCTTTGATGTTGCTGGCATAAGATCACCTGTTCCCATAATTTCAGTAACCTTTTTTCTTATTGTTGGATCAGATTGCATTTCAATAAGATTATACATTAAATCGTGAGAGACCTTGGGAAATTGTTCATAAAATTCAGTGCGAACAACAAAAGGATCGTTAGGAATAGGCTGACTTGTCCAAATAACTTTAAATTTGTTTTTGGACAATTGTCCGAAACGTGTCCAAGCACCAATTTTAGAATGTTCATCGTCAGAGAAAACAGCCACGACATCTACTTTTTTATCTTCGAGAAGCTTGATCGAAGCTGCATGACTGCCGGAAAAAACTATTTCTTTAAAGTCTGAATCTTTTAATTTATTTTGCTGCAAAAAAACTTTTGGATACAAATATCCAGAAGTTGACTTAGGGTCAACAAAAGCAATTTTTTTGTTTTTAAAATCTTTAATCTGACTCATTCGACTATCTTTCAACACAACTAGAGCAGAAAAATAATACGGGTTAGTCCACGTTTTTTTAAGCAAAACCTTTAGCGAAGCAGAAGTTTCAGCACTTATATATGTAGATGCAGTTAAAAAAGCGTAATCAACTTTTTTACTTTTTACGGCATCCGCAAGACTATCGTAATCTTTTGAGATGTATATTTTAATTGGAATATTCATCATTCGTTGCACGGTTTCGGCAAAAAAAGCTGATTCTTTTTTGAGAGCTTCGGGATTACCGCCGGCCGTCAACCCAATCGTCAAACTTGGCGGCAAGGCTTCCGCCAGAACTAATAACTGAAAAAAAAAGATAAATACAAACAATATATTTCGCATAAAAACCCAATAATATTTAAAGATATTTAATAGGCTATATCAAACATAAAAAATAACAATCATTTTAAACTGATTCTAGAAGCTTAAATGACTCACTTCAAATCGTCCAGTTTTGGATTTTTCTAGGGCTAGGACAAAAGCTTCAGCCGCATCACTTTCAGTCAGACATGGTAAGGAATAATCTATACAAGCACGTCGAATGGCAAAACTTGCTTCAATAGCGTGCCGACCTGCAGTCGTGTTAATAACAAAGTTAACCTGACCAGATCTTATTCGATCTACGCAATGTGGACGACCCTCATGAACCTTATTTAATGCTAAACAATCTAAGCCTTGCTCTTTTAAAAAATCAGCCGTACCACGAGTGCCTGAAAATTTAAAACCCATGCTATTTAAAGATTTCAATAGTGGAATCATTGGGGTTTTATCTTTATCTCGAAGTGAAAGAAAAACTTCTCCGGATTGCGGTAAAGCTAAATGACTGGATACAAATGCTTTCACCAAAGCTTCAGAATACGTTGCCGCACGCCCCATAGACTCACCCGTTGATTTCATCTCAGGACCTAAAATCGAATCACTCTCTGGAAATTTTTTAAATGGAAATACAACACCTTTAACACAAACCTCTTTGATTGATCGCCAATTGTGTTGGTCTAATTCAGACTGAGTCAACTCAATGCCCATTTGTGCTTTTATTCCTAAGTCCACCAAAGGAATACCCGTGGATTTAGCTAAAAATGGAACTGATCGTGAACTACGTGGATTGGCTTCTAAAACGAAAACCTCATCATTTTTAATTGCGAGTTGCAAATTAAGATGTCCTAAAACATTTAAACGATCAGCTAAATGCGCACTCATTGTTTCAATTTTAATTAAAGTTTCTGGTTTTAAACGTTGAGGCGGTACAACACCCATACTGTCTCCAGAATGTACACCGGCTGCTTCTATATGTTCGATCACTCCACCACAAACTTGCCAGTTCTGACCACGAACTATGTCCACATCGACTTCAAGAGCTCCAGACAAAAACTGATCCATAAGGCATGGGTTTTTTGAGCTAATAAAATCTTTATGTCTTTCAAAATAAGATTCAAGCTCGTTACGATTTTCGATAACTTCCATACGACGACCACCTAAGACATAACTTGGTCGACAAATCATAGGATAACCAATTTCAGATTCTTTAAGCAAAGCTTCTGATAAATTACCCACCATAGTTGATAATGGAATTGAAAATTCGAGTTCGCGACATACTTCTGCAAATTTTTTGCGATCCTCGGCTAAGTCAATTGCATTTAAAGATGATCCTAATAATTTAAAACCTTCATCAGAGAGTGGTTTTGCTAAATTAATTGGTGTCTGACCGCCCAGCTGAGCAATAAAACCCACAGGCTTAATGATATTAAAAATTTCACTGATGTGTTCTTGTGTAAGGGGCTCGAAAAAAAGTACATCTGATGTATCATAGTCAGTCGAGACTGTCTCTGGATTTGAATTAATCATTGCAACTTGATAGTTTTGTTTTTGCAAAGCTTTAACTCCACGAACACAAGAATAATCAAACTCAATACCTTGTCCAATACGATTTGGTCCACTACCGATAACTGCGACGACTGGTTTGGTAAATTTTATATCACACTGAAATTGACTCCAGTATGTTGAATAAAAATAAGGTGTCTCAGATTTGAATTCACCAGCACACGTATCAACTTGAAAGTAGACGGGGCGAATACCTAATTTGTGTCTTAAGTTTTTGATATTATGTGAAGAAAAATCTTTTAATTTAGCTAAACGTGCATCTGTAAAACCTAATTTTTTAGCTTTGTATAAAATTTCTGTTGTGAGCTCTTCTTTTTTAAATTGTTTTTCAAACTGAAGCAGCACTTCGATTTGCTCTAAAAACCATGGTGTAATTTGTGTCAACTCATGAATCATTGATAGACTGATTCCGTGACGAAAAGCTTGGAATATATGCCAAATGCGCTGACTATTCGGATACGAAACTTTTTCTAAATCAAATTCGACTTCAGGAATGGCTTCAGCTGATCCCTCTAACGAAGCTAAAGCTTTCATGAGAGACTCTTGAAAAGTTCGACCTATGGCCATGACTTCGCCAACACTTTTCATTTGTGTTGTGAGTAAATCTTTAGATCCTTGAAATTTTTCAAAAGCAAAGCGTGGTATTTTAGTTACGACGTAATCAAGTGCTGGCTCAAAACAAGTTGGTGTAACTTGAGTAATATCATTTTTTAATTCTTGTAATTGATAACCAATAGCAAGTAGAGCCGCTATTTTAGCTATCGGAAACCCTGTAGCTTTACTTGCTAAGGCTGATGATCTTGAAACCCGAGGATTCATTTCAATAACAACGCGCTCGCCAGTTTTTGGATCAACGGCGAACTGAATATTGGCACCGCCAGTTTGAATTCCAACTTTATTAATAATCATACAAGCTTCATCACGCATTGCCTGATATTCACGATCAGATAATGTTTGCTGAGGCGCTACAGTTATTGAGTCACCCGTGTGCACTCCACATGGATCAAAATTTTCGATAGAGCATACAACAACAAAAGTTCCTGATGAGTCGCGCATGACTTCAAGTTCGAATTCTTTCCAACCAAGGATACTTTCTTCAACTAATACTTCAGAAGTTGGGCTTTCATGTAAAGCCTGTGCAAGCATTTGCTTATATTCTTCTGGTGAATACGCAACACCGCCGCCACCGCCGCCCAAAGTGTAGTTTGGACGAAGAATTAACGGATAACCTAAAACATCTGCAGCTTTTAAACCTTGTTCAAAACTTTTAACCATTTCTGATTGTGGATATTTTGCTCCAATATCATCTAGAATTGATCTGAATTTTTCGCGGTCTTCGGCAGCTTCGATAACAGTAGGAGTTGCCCCTAACATCGTGACATTATGTTTTTTGAGAATTCCTTTTTTATCTAAATCAAGAGCAAGATTTAAAGCTGTTTGCCCACCTAATGTCGGAATAACCGCATCAGGTTTTTCTTTTTCAATAATTTTTTCTAAATATTCAGTTTTCAGCGGTTCTACATAAGTACGTGTCGCAATATCAGGATCAGTCATAATCGTTGCCGGATTAGAGTTAACAAGAATAACTTCTAGTCCTTCAGACATAAGAGCTTTACAGGCTTGAGTTCCAGAGTAATCAAATTCACATGCTTGCCCGATTTGAATAGGCCCGCTACCGATGATCAGAACCTTTTTATATTGAGCAAGTTTTGGCATTTTTACTCCTTGTTTTTAACTAAAGCCCCAGTTTGTTTTCGTTAGTGTAAATCATTTCAGGCTTAACATGTCTGTACTGTTCAAACTTATAACGCATTTTATTGAGTCTCATCATAAAATCAGCAGGGTTTAAATCCGCATTTTTTTGATAAACTTTAACTTCGCTTAAGATAAATTTTTGAGCTGATTCAGGATGAAAACAAAAACCTTTTAAAAAATGTTTTTGCCCGCTAATTTCAATTAAACGTGCTTCAAAAAATTCTTTCTCATCAAAATCAAAAATATGCTGATCAGATTTAACTGTAACTTTTTTATCTTTAAATAAATCTTTTAACGTTAGCTCATCACCTTTAACTTTAATCAGTTCAAATAACGAGTGACTCATTGTCGTTTTAAGAATGTCGATTGTTGCTAAATCTTCTTCAGTTAATCGTAATTCTCGTTGAATATCACAAACATTAAGTGGTGTTTGCATATAACCGCGCATTGGGCGTGTTAAAAAATACCAGTCATAAAACTGATTCATACGTAAAGTGTAATTCGGCTTATTCTCGTCAAGCGTGCCAGCGTTCTCAAAAAATTCTTTGCGAGCAGCATTAAGTTCATCTTTAAACTGAGCTGTCCCGAAATGAGTGAGTAACTTGTGATATGAATTTTCAAATTGTTCGACTGTTATCATGATGAGAGAGATCCTTTTTAGATTTAGTCATTTTAGTTGTAAAAAAATCAAATAGTGCAACAGCATCATGCGGTCCTGGATGACTCTCGGGATGATATTGAATACCTAAGCAGTTCAATTTTTCTGAAAAAAATCCAGCCACAGTTTGATCATTTAAATTAGTATGCGTGACCTTTACAAAATCAGGAAGCGTTTTTTCATCGACAGCATACCCATGATTTTGGCTCGACATATATATTTTGTTCAAAATTTTATCTTGAATCGGATGATTCGCTCCGCGATGACCAAATTTAAGTTTATAGGTTTTACCGCCGAGTGCAATTGACAACACTTGGTGACCCATGCAAATCCCAAAAATAGGAATCCGACCTAGAAATTTCTGAATTGTTTGCGGAGCAACTTGTACAGATGCAGGATCGCCTGGCCCATTCGTTAGCATCAAACCATCAGGCTGAAATTGTTCGATTTGCTCAGCAGTTGCACGCGAAGAAAAAATACGCAGGTAACTTGATCGAGATTTAAGTTCACGAATAATATTCTCTTTACAACCAAAATCCAAAATCGCTATACGAGAGCCACTCTTAAGATCACCCGGAATATCTTGAACTTCTTTACGCGATGACAACCAAACCCAATCAGTTTCACCTTGGCGTGTTTGTTCAATCATTTTTTGGGCTTTTTCAAGAGCTTGTTTTTCATCTGATGCTTTTACTAATGCTCCCCACGGAGTCCCTTGGTTACGTAAATGTAAAACCAATTTGCGAGTGTCGACTTCAGTTAAAATTGGCACATTGTGCTCAACTAAACGATTAACCCATTCATGATGAGTTTTACTGTTTTGTATTTGCAAACAGACAAAACCGTGGATCCAAATTTTACGAGATTCCCAAGAATGATCGTCTATACCGTAATTACCTTGCATCGGTGCTGTCATCACAACAATTTGATTCATGTAAGAAGGATCAGTTGCAATTTCCTCATAGCCAGAATGAGATGTATTGAAGACAACCTCACCGGCTTTTTCTTGAAAACTTTCTTGTTGCTGAGCGACTGTTTGCCCTAAATAAATGGAGCCATCTTCAAGGACTAAAAAAGTTTTCATCATATTCTTATTCACTGAAAGACTCCTCCATTGAGAACACTTTGAATAACAGCTTGTCGTAAAAATGTTCCATTCTGAACAAGGTTTAAAATCACTGCACGTGGATCACGAGTAATAGCCTGATCCATTTCAACACCGTAGTTAATTGGCCCTGGATGCATAATTAACGCATCTGACTTAAGTGCTTTAACTGAATGTGGTGTTAATGCATATCTTTCAACATAACTTTGTAAATCAAGCTTTTCACCAAAGTGACGTTCTTTTTGAACACGTAATGCAATAGCCGCGTCAGCCCAATTCAAAGCCTGTTCAAGTTTATTAAATAAATGTAAGCGCGGATTCATCAATGAAGCTTGTTGAGGCATGAAACTATCTGGACAACAATAACCAACTTGGTAATTCAGTTTTTCAGCTAACTGCAAGTGTGAGCTCACAACACGCGAATGCTTAATATCACCCACAAATAAAACATTTTTGTTTTCAACGGTTTTAAATTTTTCATATACAGTTAACATGTCCAACAGTGCTTGCGTGGGATGACCTTTCATCCCCCAACCTGCATTAATCATAGGTACATCTAATTGCTGTGCTAATTGCAAAAATGGAAACTCATCAGGTGCTCTGATGACAAAAAAAAGAGGCTTCATAGCCTCTATATTAAGAACGGTGTCTTCAAGGGTTTCACCTTTTTCTAAACTAGTACCTTGTCCGCCATCCAATACGAGCGGATGCACGCCAGATCTTACACATGCGGATTCAAAACTAAATCTCGTTCTTGTGCTGGGCTCAAAAAACAACAACGCAGCCAAACCTTTTAATTCAGTTTGCTTAGACCATTTATTTTGCGCATATTCAGTTTTGAGTTTTAGACTTTCATTAAAAAGAGAATGAATGGTCTCAGAAGATAAATGATTGAGATCGACAAGAGATCGGCCAATGACAGAGCGATTATAATTTTGATCTGAGAAGCTCGTAGACATTGAATTCTAGGCTAGAAAATTATTTTATCTTTGTCAAAAAGCGACTTAATCTAAAGCCTTTTTCTTTAGAAATGGAGTCTTGCGTTGATCCCACAGAAATCCAAATATAAGCAGCTTTGCTAGCAACTTGATCAAATTTAACTGGTCCCCAGTCTCTAGAGTCATCGCTCGTGTCACGATTATCGCCTAACATGAAATATTCGTCAGCTGAGAGGGTAACAGGATCTAAATCTTTAGATTTAAGATCCTTGGATGTAGCCAACATGATTTGGCGAATTGATTGATCACAAGACTCTTCCATAACCGTGAAATTCTCAAGATCTTGGATTTTTTCATATGTACATGGCTTTTTGTTCAAAAACAAAATCCCATTTTTAATTTCGAGAGTATCTCCGGGTATAGCCACAACACGTTTAATAAAGAATTGCCCCATTTTTTGAGGACGCGAAAACACCACAACATCGCCATACTCAGGTTTTTTATTTTGATATTGATAAGCAAGTTTATTAGCTAAGACGATATCGCCTTCAACCAATGTCGGAGTCATCGTTACTGTCGGCACCTTAAAAACACCTAAAAACAACACGCGAACAATAATAGCTAGCACAATTGCGCCCAAAATCCAAAATAGAGTCGGTGTGTTTTTCTGTGACATTATTTAATAGCTTTTAATAACCTTTCAAAACGAATAGTCTTAGGATCACAGACAAATGGAGTGGACTCAAGCATTTCATCGCAACTCAGCCAAATTAATCTTGCTTTACCGACTAGATATTTATTATCCACAAAGCCCCAAAATCTGGAATCATGTGAGTTAAACCGATTGTCACCCATTACAAAATAACTATTTTCTGGGACTCTAAAAATTTTTTGCTGATCACTAAAACTTTTTTCACTTTCAAAACGCACAAAATGCTTTACACCGGACAGGCTCTCTTCAAAATATGTAGCTTCTGGTTGATCTTCGAGACGAATTGAAATTTCACCAAGTGGCTCTGCTATTTCTTTTAAATCAACAAGCTCACCGTTGATTTTAAGATCCATACCATTGGTTTCAATTTGATCTCCTGGCAGCCCCACCAATCTTTTAATAAAAAAGATTTCGCGGTTTTCAGGATATCGAAAAACAACCACATCGCCTCTTTGTGGACGCGCCCACTGAAAAAACCAACCGTCACCCCAAAAAGGTTTGATGCCATAAGAGTTTTTTTGCACAAGAATATGATCGTGAATAAATAAATGCGGAACCATGCTTTCAGATGGAATAACAAAAGGCTCAAGCAATAACCATCGTAACGAAAAGAACATCAACAGAGGCAAAAAAAATAGGAATAACGTTTTAGGCCAACGCCCTTGTTTTCCTATTTTTTTCTTAATTAACCCCACTTGAAAAAACCTAACTACTGGCTGACGTTATGGAAGAAACGACCAAAACGAATTGTCAGAGGGTTACAAATAACTGGAACAAACGGAATCATTTCTTCACAACTTAACCAAACAAAACTCGCACGACCTAAAATATTTTTCTTAGGCATAAATCCCCAAAAGCGCGAGTCATGAGAGTTGTATCTATTATCACCCATCACAAATAAATGATCCTCAGGGACAACCCACTCACCATCGCCAGGAAAACCAACGATTTGTGATTTTGGCATTAAAATAGAGTGTTCAACCATTTCTTTTTTGGCATTTAATAGCTTTTCCGTAAAGTGGCTGTAGTTTGATTTTGAGTCTTTATAAAGACCTTCGCGAGTATTGAAATCCTCATCTCTGAGCCAGTCAAAATTCCAATTACTTTGCGGAACAACTTTTTCTTGTAAAATATCATTAACGTATAGTGAACCATTATCGAATTTAATTTTATCACCTGGAACACCGACAATTCTCTTAATAAAGAATGTACTCGGATCAACAGGATATTTAAAAACAACGATTTCACCACGATCTGGCTCACGAAACTTAACGAGCCAGTTTTCACTAAATGGAACACGTACACCATAAGTTATTTTGTTCACAAAAATATGATCATTAATTAAAAGAGTCGGGAGCATTGAACCAGACGGAATGACATACGCCTCAAGCAACAACCAACGAATTGTTAAAGCCGCCAAAACAGCTAATGCCATTGAACCGTAACCTTCGGTCCAAAAAAGCTTATTGCTGACATTAAAACCGTTGTATTTAGGTTGTTGTGGTTGTTTTTCAGAATCTGTGTTCTTGTTGCGATTAAAAATGTTCATATAGACTCTCTTTTCAATTAGTTATGATTCTACTAAATGTTCAAAAAGACAATCTATTTGCAACAGCTGGTCATCGCGACACAGCTTAATATGTGGTTAATCTTCGACTTTTAAAATAGCTAAGAAGGCTTCTTGAGGCACATCAACTGAACCGATCTGCTTCATACGTTTTTTACCCTCTTTTTGACGTTCTAAAAGCTTACGTTTACGTGAGATATCCCCACCATAACATTTTGCCGTTACGTCTTTACGAATAGCACTTAAAGTTTCACGAGCAACAATTTTCGCACCGATCGCAGCTTGAATCGCAACCTGATATTGTTGACGCGGAATCAATTCACGCATTTTTTCAACTAGAGAGCGACCACGAGTTTGAGCTTTTGATCTGTGAATGATCAATGACAAGGCATCAACAGGCTCAGCGTTAATCAAGACATCCATTTTAACCAGATCAGCTTCTTCGAAATCAAGAAATTCATATTCTAACGAAGCATAACCTTTAGTGATCGATTTTAAACGATCATAAAAATCCATAACCATTTCATTCATTGGCAATTTATATTCAATGATCACTTTACTCTCAGTAACGTAATCCATTTTAATTTGAATACCACGTTTGTCTTCACAAAGTTTTAACAATGCACCAATATAATCTTTAGGAGTATGCAAAGTGACTTTAACATAAGGCTCTTCCATCTTAGCAATTTGAGTCTCATCTGGCATGCCTGATGGATTTTCTAACATCAAAACTGTGCCGTCGAGTTTAGTAATACGGTAAACAACAGTCGGAGCTGTTGTAATCAAATTTAAATTAAACTCACGCTCTAAACGTTCTTGTACGATTTCCATGTGCAGTAAGCCCAAGAAACCACAACGATAACCAAATCCTAATGCTAAAGATTTTTCAACCTCGAAAGTTAATGACGAGTCATTTAAACAAAGCTTATCTAAAGCATCTTTTAAATTTTGGTACTCACTGGCCACAACCGGAAAAATACCAGCAAAAACCATTGGTTTAATTTTTTGAAAACCTGGTAATGGCTCTGTTGATGGCGTCTTTGCAGAGGTCACAGTATCACCAACTTTAACATCGCGAATATCTTTGATACCACAAATGATAAAACCAACTTCACCGGCTTCAAGGGTTTCAACCATATCAGGAAATGGAGTGTATTTACCTAAACGTAAAACCTCATAGTCACGATCAGTGGCCATAAATTTGATACGATCACCTTTGCGAATTTGGCCATCCATTAAACGAAGCAAAACGACAACACCTTGATAAGCATCAAACCATGAGTCAAAAATCAAAGCTCGCGGAGTTTTACTGCGATCTGCCGTTGGAGGAGGAACTTTTTCAATGATAGCTTCTAAGATATCAGCTATACCAATTTTTTCTTTAGCAGAAGCATGAACGATACCAGAACAATCGAGTCCAACAGTGTCTTCAATTTGCTTACGAACACCTTCTGGATCAGCCGTCGGTAAATCAACTTTATTTAAAACTGGAATAATTTCGAGATTATTTTCAAGTGCTAAGTAAACATTAGCCAAAGTTTGCGCTTCAACACCTTGAGCAGCATCAACAACTAAGATAGCGCCTTCACACGCAGCAAGCGAACGTGAAACTTCATAAGAAAAATCCACGTGCCCCGGAGTATCAATCAAATTAATTTGATAAACTTGTCCATCTTTTTGCGATTTGTATTTTAAGCAAACGGTTTGAGCTTTGATCGTGATACCACGTTCACGCTCAAGCTCCATATTATCTAAAAACTGATCTTTTTTTTCACGATCAGACAAGGCACCTGTGTAAGACAATAAAGCATCCGCCAAAGTCGATTTACCATGATCGATGTGGGCAATAATCGAAAAATTTCGGATATATTTAGGATCTGTACTCAAGTCAACCTCGTCTATTTATGAATTCAAATAAATTATTTTACAGCTTCTTTTAATTGCTCAACTTTGTTCACTTTTTCCCAGCTGAAGAAACCTTTATCTAAGTTTTCTTCACGACCGAAGTGACCATAAGCTGCAGTTTGTGCATAAATTGGTTTTAATAAATCAAACTCTTTAACAATACGAGCTGGTCTTAAATCCCAAACTTTTTTAACAGCTGCTACTAATTTTTCAGGACCAATTTTAGAAGTGCCGTAATCATTAATTGAAATAGAAACAGGTTCTGCCACACCAATCGCATAAGCAATTTGCACTAAACATTTATCTGCTAAACCTGCTGCTACGATATTCTTAGCAACATGTCTTGCAGCATATGCCGCTGAACGGTCAACTTTAGTAGGATCCTTACCAGAGAATGCACCACCACCATGAGCGCCGTGTCCGCCGTAAGTATCAACGATAATTTTACGACCAGTTAAACCAGCATCACCCATTGGGCCACCAGTCACAAAACGACCAGTTGGATTGATATGAAATTTCGTGTTACCATCAATCCATTTTGATGGAATTGATTTTTTGATTAACTCATCCATGATGAATGATTTAATTTCAGCATTAGAAACTGAATCAGCATGTTGTGTTGATAAAACAATTGTATCAATACGTTGAGCAACACCATTTTCATACTGAATAGAAACTTGTGACTTCGCATCTGGACGTAACCAGTTTACTTTGTTTGCTTTTCTTAAAGTTGCTAAATCATAAACAAGTTTGTGCGATAACGATAATGACAATGGCATGTATTCAGCTGTTTCATTTGTTGCATAACCAAACATTAAACCTTGGTCACCAGCGCCTTGCTCATCAGAGCCAGTATCTTTAACACCTTGAGCGATATCAGGAGATTGCTGACCTAAAGAAACTAATACGCCACATGTTTTGTAATCAAAACCCTTGTCAGAATGGTCGTAACCAATTTTTTTAACAGTTTCACGTGCAATTTCAGAGAAATTAACTTTTGCAGAAGTTGTGATTTCACCAGCAACTACGATCAAACCAGTTGTTAAAAGAGTTTCACAAGCCACGCGGCCTTTTGGATCTTGAGCTAGAATAGCATCTAAAACCGAATCAGAAATTTGATCGGCCATTTTATCCGGATGACCTTCAGAAACAGACTCACTCGTAAAAATATAGTTTTTCAATTTTTTATCCTCGTTTTAAGGGTTTAAGGTTAGCCTTTGAAAACTACTTCATTTTTAGGTCTGAGGCAATGTTTAAGCTTTTGACAATGTTAACAATTATTCAAATCAATCCAATTAGGCTGGTCAAAATAGTGTGCATAGGATATTAGCATAATTGCATTAACCAATAGAGGGAAAAATGGGGACATTAACAACGGCGGGGCTTTTATTTCTGTTAAACACAAATTTAGCAACAGGGCTTATTAATGGACGCGTTATCGAGTCAAAACTCGATAATAAAGTGCAAAGAGTTCCTTACAGTTCTTGCTCACTGAATTTAAATACAAATATGGATGAACCTGAAGTTTCTATGAGAATTGGAAACAAAGTCGAATCTCAACAAAACCTTATCTTTGATGCAGAAGAACTTGGCGCAGACCCAAGTTTTACTGCTGAACTTGATCTACAAGGTGCTCTTGTGATTAAGCAAGACTTCTCAGACAGTGATATTACAATCAAACTAGATAAAAACGCCGCTGGAGATCTCGTGGCTACTTTTAAATCAACTGGCGCAGGTGCAGATCAAGAGTTGACATGCCTGTTTAAAAAGTAAAAAAAGCCCACAATAAATGTGGGCTTAGTGGTTATTTTAACACGAGTGGTTGTGTATTAAGCCGCTTTACGGCCTCTAGGTTGGTATTCAAATTGTTCATTAACTTGCTTGAATCGACCTTCTTTTGATAAATCATATTTCTTATGATCCATGTAAATTTCTTTAACTTTCAAGAATTGACGTTCGAGCTTATCAACAACCATGTCGACTGCGACATAAATATCAGTTGCATCAGCATGAGCCTTAAAAAACTTTTGTTTTGAATTAATAGAAATTTCACAATAAAAATTGTGATGATCTTTCCAATAATACACATTACAACGTCCATCCTTCAGCAAAAATTTCCCGATCTCGTCAAGTTTTTGATTCGTATAATTGACAAGTGATTCTGAGTAATCGAGATGCTTGAACGTGTAGTTAGACTTCATAGAGCTTTTCTCCTTTGCTTTCTCAAACTCGCTTTGGCGCGAACTTGATTGTATGAGTTGCTTCTATATCGGAGAAACCTAGACCAAAGATGAGGCTTTAATATGCCAATAGCGAAATAAATGAGTTTTTAACAACGATTATGTTTCGTGAATATTGTTTGCAAACAAAAGCTCATTAAGAAATCTCAGTTTGAGACATGGGATTTTTGAAGATTTGCATACTCATATTTTAAACGAGCTTGCGTATAGAATTATACGATTTCGATTATTTGACCATGGTCTTCAATCATGCTTACATTGTCGAATGATTTTTGAAGCGTTTGAATGGCCACCCTCTTCTAATGGTTTAAATGTTGAAATAAATCCCCAAACTTGGGAGATTATTAAATTTTCTGAGCGCGCTCTTCACTCAGCGCATAATCCTATTCGAGGAAAATGGTGCTACATCCAAAACAAACCATTTTTCATGGTTCAACAAAAAAATAACATTTTGATCAGCTTTAACGGAAAGACTTGGTCAATTCCTCAAGGCTCAAGTGATTTTATAATAACAGAGTATAACTTATTTTTTTGGAAAAAATTTATTCTTAAAAAAGGAAAAGAAATAATTTTGAACTGTATTTATAGAGATCCCGATACATTGATTTTATCATTAATGTCTGCTTTCGTTTTTGACGATATATACTTTGACAATCCTTTTAATGACTTTAAAACTCATTTAAATTCTTAGGTTTATAAAAAAAAATTGCTAATTCTTTGGCCCACTACCTGCAAAAAGACTAAAAGCTACGTTTGAGTTTCCCCACACATAGCTTTTAAGTGTCAACATCCTCCGCTTTTCGGATTGGAGGTGTCGAATGAATAAGCAAAAGTATTTATTTATTCGGCGTGTTTTAAGAATAAGTTTAGATTTTATTCGAGTTATTTACTGGATTCTTTTAGTAGTGGCTCTAATAAAATCGATCTCATAATTGAAATAGTGTGATGTAGAACGTCTGTTGCCTTTTCTTGATTTAAAGTCTGGACTAAGGATGGGACTTTAAATCCCGGCGAATGTTGAGACATGGACAGAGTTATGTGTGGGGTTTTGGTTTCACAACTACTGCGGGCACTGAGCTTTGCGAATCGCATCTAGTTTTGACTCAATGGCGGTAGTCCATAAATCTAACATGCGTTCATTTAGAACTTGGTCATCATTGATTTTTTCTTTCTTTTTAATTTGTTCACGCTTAATCAAATCTGCATATTGAAAATATGCTGATCTTAAAATTTCTTTAATCATAGAGTGATTTAACAAATTGGCTCTGCGAACAAACTCTAGCCTTGCTTCTTCATTAACTTTTGTAAGCTTACCATTAGGACCACCTGGCACAGAAACTAAATCACAAGTTCCTGATTTAAAGATTTTAACATCGTTATAAGAATCAAAATCTGCTCGTGGATGGTTTTTAGTCTGTTGATCTAACCATTTCATATCACGATTGCCAAAAGCTGAACCTAAATCATGCGTGCCTGCTAATGTTTTTTCACAAGTTTTGTTCTCTTTATTGTAGTACTCTTTTTCACATAACAAAACATGCTGTGAACCACGATTTTCAACTGTTTGTAAAAAATTAGCAAAAAGACCTAAAACTTGAATACCAAGTTTTTGTTCAGAACTTAAATTCGTCCAATACTGCATGTACTCTTCCCATTTCCATGGCGCTGTTTCGAATTTTTTATTTTGCGGAACAAATGCTTTAATAACTCGCTTTGCTTCGTTTTTACGTTCTATAGCTGAATAAGCAAAATCGTTTTCAACTTTTGGATTGTTATTAAGCTGCGGTTTTAGACCTTCGTTCCAAGGATTTTTTTCACAACCAAAACAGTGAACGTTTTTAACTGAATAATAATTTTCTGCAGGAAACCCCATAATCCAAGCAATACGACTAGCAACAGTGCTTGCGTAATTTTCGCGATGTCTTTTAGATCCATCTTGAAAGCGAACTTTTAATACATCGGCTTTCATGGCCTTACCCTTAGCTGTCAAAATAGCTTTACCTTGCGAGTCTAATAAAAGGTCTTCTTGATCAGTTCCAAACACTCCGACAGATACAGCCTGTGATACAACATCGCCCTTTTCATTCATGAGCTGGTTTTTTTCGTTCGTGCGATAACAACGAAATTTATTACTAGAACCATTTTGATAACGATAAAAGTATCGACAATAAACTTGCTCACGATAATCAAATGTCGTTTCATCTTTAAGATCAGGCCCTTGAATCGCAGACTCAAGACTAATATTACTTTGCTCGGATTGTAAAAAATGTGAATTCTTTAAACACTCTAAACGCTGACTAGAATTTATCGGTTTTTCGAGGTCATCAGGAATTTTGCATATAGCTAAAGATACTTCTGAAAAGCACAGAGTTAAGACCATTGCGCAAACTATATTGTTTAACTTCATATGAACCTCGTAGATCATTGTTTTGATTATAGAATTCTAGCTTCAAATAAAGAGCCAATTATGCGGCTTTATAGAGATTTTAAAGCCTTAAAAATAATTTAAAAAACGTCAATCGCAACACAATCTGGCACATCGTCAATAAGTTCAACATCAAAACTGTACTAATTCTGTTTATGATTAGCTCATGTGGCATTTCAAATGCAGTCTTTGACCTTTCTATGTACAAATTGTTCGTTATTTTGATTACATTTAATTTACAATCATTAGCTTTAGCTCAATATCTAAAAAGCTATCAACTTGATTTATTGCAAATTATTAACAAAGATAAAAAAATTTTTTCAAATGGTGATTTGTGTGTGTTGCCAGATAAGTATAAATCTGAATTTTATTCAGATAAAGACTTAAAAACGGAATCAACCCTGTGCTCAATAGACTTAGAAAATAATTCTGCACATCAAGCTGTCTGTGGAAAAATTGTAAATACAAATCCAGGTTTTGATATATTTAATTTTAACGATAAAATTGATCGATTAATGTTCGAAAAGCAAGAATGCTATAGACACTCGAATGCTGAAAACTTCGAAACTAAAAAAATTGCTAAACTAAAGCAAACAATTACTTGCAGTTATACACCTTCGATATTGGCTTATTACCACGTTTCAAGATTACTTGGTGATATTGGTAACGTTCCTGTTGCTGTACTTAGAACTTCATCAAAACAATATTTACTTAACAAAGCTAATGAAACCATTAAATTTTTAAAAACGCAGCCTAAATCAACAATTCAGTTAACATGGCCAACACTCGTTAAATCGCTGAATGACAATACGTCAAAAAGAAATAAATATCTTATGACTTCAGATGCTCGTTTTGCTTTTGGTGCAATCGTGGCCAATCCAACTAATGAAGAATACTGGACTGACTATTCACACGATGCACAAGGCGATCAAATGCTGCGCGCAGCAGAGTTTAAAAAAACAGGTCTCTATAAAATGCTAATCGACTCTCGTGATGTTGCATCATTCATTATACGAGAATATTCACAAGAAAATTTACAAAAAATTTATGAACTTGCTGATTTTTCAGATATGATTGTTATTGATACTTTGTTAAAGCAAGAAGATCGCTACAACAACATAGCTTTTGAATTAGATACTTATAAAGCTCATGAATTGCCGGTGCAGAAACTTTCCAAAAAAGAACAAAAAGAAATTTTGAGTCAAAACCCGCAAACTGAATTTTGGAAAATCAAAAGATTAGTCTTAAAAGACAATGATTGTGGTGTTGCGTCTGAAGACGATATAGCACGTACAAATATCAATATTAAGACTAAAATCAGTGCCGATCTAGCACACATGAAAGAATCAACGTACAAAGCACTTTTAACCTTAGCACAAGAGCTTAACTTAAAAGATCGTAAACTCGAAGTATTTTTAAAAGAAAATACTCTTATGACAGATAAAGATTTTGCAGCATTTAAAAAAACAACTCTCGAATACTCTAAATATTTACATGATCGTTGTTTATCCGGAGCTCTTAAACTTGATTTGGCTCCAAAAACGTTTTTTAACGAAACTCAGTCTAGTTGGTCTTGTGAGCTATAACATGAATAATGGAGCACGTTATATGATTCAAAAATATAAAGCATATTCAATCTTGATATTGATAGCTCTAGCCAGCAGTTGTGAAATGAACAAACCTCATTTACTTAATGTTAGCAGTGAAAATGCTCAGGATAGCACTGCTATTGATCTTGATGTTCAAAATATAGCTCTGCGAGATCAATCGCTGATTCAAAAAATAAAACTCGATACAGCATCCGGAACAACTTATCCAAAATTTTACGTTAATGAAGATAACGTGTCTATACTTGCTGTCGATGAAAACAGGTCTGCAGTTTTATACGAAAGTTTTACAGAACCTTTTAAATTAAAAGCTAAATTTGATGTTATTGAAAATCTTTGTGTAAATGAATATACAAAGCCCAACTGTTACTACAACGTAGACATTTCAAAAGATAATATGGTTTTACGTTGGATCAAACATTCTGATCCAACTAAAATAGGTCAAGTTGTTAAAAAGAAATCTGTCGGAAATTCCGATAAAGAATTTTCAGATATTCTCAATCCTGTTTTTTATGGTTATATCGACAAATTTATGGGACGTGATGATAAGCGCTTTAATGCTGATTTAATTTCATGTGATCAATTTGATTGGTTAGGAGATACGAAGACGTCTACGCATTGGCAATTAGGAACTTGGTCATCAGAAAATATGTCACAAAACCCAGAAACAAATATTAATGAAAACATGACAGGTATAACTTATGAAAATTTGGCTTGGCTTTTCGATCAAGATGGCTTGCATTTAAAAAACTTAAGTAAAATTACTTCAATCTCTATATTTAATAAACCTTTTCCAACAATACCAGCTGGTCAAATTAGCACACTCAGAGTTTTAAATAAATCGAATGAACAATGTCAAATTTCTTTATCTCATAGTCTTGGTAGTGCTGTTGCCGGCATTGATTTAGATAGTCATTATAATTCAAATCCACGCTTTAGATTATATTTAAAACCTAAATCGATGCCCTATCAGCAATTTAAATCTACAATAACCTACTTACTATATGACTATGCTAAAACGGAGTTTGAATAATGAAATTAACTCTTTTTTTAATATTATTTACTTTATCAAATACATCTGCGTTTGCGACCGCACTATCTGGAGTGGCTCTTTTAAACAAAGCTTCGATGGCACTTCGGGGCATACAACCTGATTTACAAGATCAAAAACAGATCATGAAGATGACTTCAGAAGAACAACGTTCATTTATTAACATTAAAATTGATGAATACTTATCAAGTCAGAAATATACACAAAAAATGAATTTGCGACTGATTGAGCTTTTTCAGTTTTTACCGCCAGATTTGATTGAAAAAATACCAAAATATTATAGCAATGACACATTTGATAAAAACGCATCAACACAATTATTTAGTGAAATGACAACAAATAATTTATCTTGGGATAAACTTTTGACCCAAAAAGAATACACTATAACTTCGCCGGCTAATGCCTATTTTAGCCTAGGAATTACTGATTATGCATTTTATAGTAACCTTATTTCATTACCACAAACTCAAGGTGGCTATATTGCAGATTTTGAAAATGTACCAGAAATTGAGTATGGCAAAACTTCAAGAATTTCGTTTAAAAATGATGACCCAAGAATAGCTGGCATTTTATCTAGTCCACGTTTTTTTAATCGATATGTGACCACAGGTCTAAACAAAAACAGAAGGCGCGCCGCTGCGATTTTTAGAGTTTTCTTATGCGATAAAATGAATGCATCTATACCTGAAACTAACGGTATTGATGACGCCACATATGACTTAATTTACCCAGGATCTGCTCAAGATGGCTTTACAGAAAAACAAGTTATTGAAATACTCACTCGTAATGACAGCATTCACGGTAGTCACAAAGATTGTAAAGCCTGTCACTATAAGCTTGATCCAATGGGACAAGTTTTCGCAGGCTCAGGCCCTATTTTAAATTCGGTAGCATCACCTGGCGCACTTGTATTTAAAAACTCTAAAGGCGAAATCGTTAATCAGCCCGTGAATGGTTTAGCTGAACTTGCAGAAAAAATTACTCAGCAACCTGACTATGTTGATTGCCAAATAAGACATTTTTGGTCATGGTTTATTGGCGATGATATCACACTAACTGAAGAACGCCGACAATCACTGATTCAAGATTTTGAATCAGTCGGACGAAGAACAAATGATTTTGTTAAAAAACTCATTTTAAAAGAAGAATTTGCAACAAGACTTGATTTTGATGAAATTAAAATGACTGCTCAATCAGTCAAAAAACTTTTTAAGCAGTGTCAAACGTGTCACTCAAATTCGGTAGACTATCTAGGTCCTGATTTAACCGCTTGGCCGATTGGTCAAGGGTCTTCAGACACTCCAGATTATTGGATCAAACGCATTTCTAAAGTTTTAGATTTACCACACTCTGGATTAAAACGAACAATGCCTCCACCACCTGATAAAGGAGGTTTTATGATCACTAAGTCAGATTTAAATATGGTTGCTCAATGGATTGCACTAGGTGCACCCGATGAAAATGGACTAAAACAAATAAATTCTGAGGACAAACCATGAAGTTTTTAAGTTGGCTTTTGCTGATTTTAGTCAGCTCTATAAGTTTTGCTGAATTTTCGCAGCTATCGAAGAGATATTTAACAGCTCACGATTTTCAAAATAAGTTATATGATTTCATGTTTGTGAATAATGATACAAATTTACAATCAGCATTGAATCAGTATTGTAAAGTGAATATGAAACAACTTGGTTTAAATAATGCCGCCACTAGCCAGCCTATTAGTCCATTACCAAACTCTGCATCTATTCAACTGATTCAATCTTGTATAAGCGACAGCTTAGAGTTTATTAAATATAATATGCAATCAACACAAGATTTTGTAAAATACAAGTCGCTAGCGAATCGATTAATTCCTGCTTTAATAATTGATAAATACACACAAAATTTAAACAATAACGATCGACAGTTCTGGATGCAAATAACTCCTGTGTCTGCTTTAACATCAGATGAGCAATATCAAATCGCAAGTTTTTTAGTAGAAAAATCTTTGGGCGTTGATGATGTGATTTTATCTTATGGGATAATTCAAGATGCAAACGCTTTTCGTCAGTATTTAGTTGAAAAAAATCAGAACAAAACAGTCTTTGAGTTTACTAAGTCTATCGTGAATGAGCTTTTTTTACGAGATGAATTCTTAACATACTAAGGATAAATATGAAACGTCGTGAGTTTTTACAAAAAGGATCTTTATTAACGTTAACAAGTGGGCTATTACCTCATTTATCATTCAGCAACGCACTTGCAGCTTATGATCAAACACCACAATTTTTTGTTCAAGTTTTCTTATCAAGTGGCTGGCATACAAGTTTATCTGTGGATCCTTGGATCAAAGCAGTTCGACCTAAAGAGACTGATGCTTTTATTGAATATCGATCTGATGAACTCATTCAAGCTGGTCAAATATTTTTAGGCCCTGCAATGAAATCAATGACGCCATTTGCACAGCAACTCAATATTATAAATGGTATTTTTATAAATGCGAATGACAATGGACATCTTGCGGCTGAAGTTTACATGCAAACTGGTAAAGGCAATGGACAATATGGATCAATCGCGGTTGAAAGTGAACTTTCAAATCAAATGAGTCCACTAGGTGTACTTTTTAATTCTAATGTCTATAAAGGCAATAGCAGTATTGATACTTATCAAATTTCTGACTTAAGCAACTTAAAAGCTCAGTTAAGCAGTCATTCGAATTTTGATAATACTCATTCACCTATATATAAAGCTATGACTAAATTAGCTCAAAATAGCGATAAAATTAAAAGCTATAACGATCAAGTATCTCAACTGCGTGCATCTGGAACATCAATTGAAGACGGCCATTTAATTGCTTTATCATTTAAAAACAATTTAGCTAACAACAGCTGTTATACTATTTCTAAGAATTTAGATTCACACTCTAATCACGAAGGCACTCATCTCAGTGAACAAGCAAAAGCCTGGGAAGATGTTGCCAAGCTGCTGAGTGCTTTTAAATCAATCGAATGGAATAACGGGAAGTCCATGTATGATGTTACGACTTTTTATATCACATCTGAGTTTTCAAGAACTCCGGCTTTAAATCCATCAAAGGGAACAGACCATAACCCTCTTAATAATTCAGCAGTCATTATTGGACCCAGATTTAAAGGTAATTCAGTATTTGGTGCAAGTCGCGTTGTCACAGCCGATGAATCAACATCTGGAGCCTCTTATTTGATCGCACAAATGGTTGATTTAAAAACCGGAGAAATCATCAACAACAAACAATCAGCCAAACAAAATGGGCATCTCATCAAACCTGAAACAATTATTGCCACATTAGCTTCAGGCCTGAATATTCAAAGAAATATTTTTCCACCTATAAGTATCGATGAAAAAGGAATTGATTTGTTATTGAAGTAAAAATACTCAGCTTAAAACTAATTAATTTTTAACTCAGTAACTATTTCACAACTTGGTAATGCTATTTCTATCTTATAGCCACCTTTATATGCTGATGAGGTGTTTGGCATATATATTTTATTTATTGTTATTGGAGCAGTTGTATTTAATAAAGTAAACTTAGCTGTCAGATTGTTTGTCGTCACCGTATTGCCACTAATTATAGGCTCAGTTGTAAAATGTAATTGAAATATCGCCTTACCGTTATTTATCAATTCACATTTATCGTATATCTTCAGCGTATTTGTGCTTCTGGTATACTGAAATTGTCGATTCCAATAACTTACAATATCTGAAGTTTCTCTTAATGCTAACCACGCGTCTGGATTATGATATAGTTCTCCAGGAACAGCTATTTGTACATCAAGAACATCACCTTTATCCTGGTAAGTTAGAACTGGTATTTTTCTTAAATAATAATTTCCGCTAGCATCTTTGATTTGATGGTTATAGTCAGAATTATATAATCCTCCGAATTGAGGTTTTGTTGCTCCTGTCGAGTCAACAAAGCGTACAACATTTTTATCTGTTGTGGGGGCACATAAATTACAAAACAAATTAGATGCAGCTGTTACCCACCCTTGCTTATACAAGATAAAACTACCCTGCTCTTCGTGGGCATGACTTTGATCAAACAGACCAGCCATTGCTAAAAACCAGCTTGCATTAGAGGCCCAACTACTGCGAGCGGATATGACACCTGTCATTTGAGAATACTGATATTTCTCAAGAGGATTAGTGGCATCTGTTGGTAATATTGGTGTTATGTTAGGATTAACTAGTAAATCATATTTACAATTACTACGTGTTCCCATAACTCCAGGACCTTGACCTAAATTCAAAGTTTGAAGCCACCATGTAGCGTATTTAGCTTCAATACTTGTCGGATTTAAATTCACAGCTTCAATCATTAAATGACGATTATAATCAAACAAAAAAGGATCAGGATATATAGGTTGATCACCCCATGCAGAATATTTAGCGAAATCGGGACTAGTGGCATGTATCCAATACTTTATCGTTTCTTTTGAATGTGGTGTCAGCTGACTTAAATCCTCACCCGTTGAGTCTCTCCAGATATTGTACATCGAAAATAATGCTTTTAAATACACCCCATAACTTGTGCCTTCTCGAGTGCCACCACCTGAATAAGCAGAGTAGTATTCAACTAAAGATGGAAATATGTAGCTTTGTGCAAAATCAAACCATTTAGTATTTCTTGAAACCAGTGCCCAACTCAAAGTTGAGGTAACAAAGCTATAAAAATAGTTGTTACCAGCATCATTTAAAGCCCACCCGGATCCAGCATTACCGATTTCAACGCAAGGACTAGTTCCTCCTGAATATGCTACATTATTTGTGGTCCATGACGGTTTCCAAAACCAACAATTTGTGATAACTCCATTACCAAAGATATATTTTTTTTCGGTGGCATTCCAACTTGTTAGAACCCCGCTCCAATGCTGTGTTAAGGTTTGTTCGACGTATGAACTCCATTTTTCTTTTTGTTCAGCTGTCAGTAAATCAAAACCGAAATCATATGCCCAGGCTATGTTTTGTATGGTTGGTCCCTCGTACAAGCTTTGATTATATTGCACTCCTGGTGGAATTTTTTTAGACACTAAGTCAAACTCACTCGTAATTTGACTATCAGTCACTTTAACTGCCGCTTTAAGATAATCAGCCGCAGTTGGCTCGTTCTTTACATAACCAGTAAAGTCTTTGTACGTGTAGTAAATAAAAATTAAATCGACTACAGAGTATTCACTTAAATTTGTTGCACCAGAATTTAGAACTGCAGAAACGACAGGATCTGTTAAGGATTTCAAACGTTGCGCTGCTGCTTTGTTATAGGGATATGATTTAACTCCGCTTACGGCTGCTTTTGTATAATCTAAGCTTTTTAGTGAAATATACGGACGAGCCGATGTCAGTGAGTACTTGTAACCAGGGTACTTACCAACAGCAGCATTAGAGCCAACAGTGCCAGAGACTATAGGTGACACCCATGAAGAATCTGTTCCTGATCCATTACCAGAACCATTGTTCGTGTTTGAATCAGGTGTTTGACTAGAAAAAGCACTTGAAGATTCCAGCTGTGTTGTTGATAGTCCAGTTAATTCACAGTTGTTAAAGGAAAACAATAAAATCGAAATTGTAATAACTATTAAATACTTTTGTTTTAATTTTTTGTATTTCAAAACACATCCCCATGAACGAAAAAACGATAATTTATATAATATATATTATATGAAATAAGTAATTTAATCTCAAAGACTTGATCTTTGTCTCAATTTAATAATTATTAAATTAGAAAACATCAGAAAAATGTAAATATTATTAACAAAAAAATAAAACTACCAAATACCTAAACGAACCACTTCTGTCGTGAGTCGAACGCCAGTTGTGGTTTCCACAGTTTTTTGCACATGTTGGATCACATTCCAGACGTCGATAGCTTTTGCTTTATTCAGATTAACAATAAAATTCGCATGTTTTAGTGAAACTTGCGCATCACCAATTTGAAATCCTTTTAATCCACATTGATCAATCAACTGAGCTGCTTTATGACCGTTGGGATTTTTAAAAACAGAACCACAACTTGGCATATCTAATGGTTGTTTTGATAAACGTGTTTTGTTGGCGTCGCGTACTTTTTCTAGAATGGTTGAATCTGTATCAATAACCCAATGCATACCAACTTTTATAATAATTCCGGGTTGCCACCCATCTGTGTGTCGATAACTAATTTTAAGATCTTGCTTGTGATAACGCACAATCTGCATATCAGGTTTTAGAACTTCGACCCAATCTACAAGTTCCATAAACTCGCGAGGGACAAAGGATTCTGCAACACCTGCATTCATCACGACCCCACCACCTACATCACCAGGCAAACCTGCCATAAATAATGCGGGAGCAATTTTATGTTTTAAAAAGAGTTTGAGTAATTCAGATTTAGCGACCCCACTTGTGGCCTCGATTTTTAAAATATTACTTTCAACACTTGATACAAGTTGTGAAAACCGACGTAAACATAAAGTCAAACCCGGCACACCTTGATCAGAAATTAAAACATTTGATCCACTACCTAGAATGGTCGTTTTTAATTCATTTTGCTGAGCAAATTTTAAAGCTTCGATAATATGATCTAATGTTTCTGGCAAACAGAAGTATTCGGCATCACCGCCAACCATCCACGACGTGTATTCTGCTAAATTAACGTTTTTTGATATGTTCAAGGACATCTAAACCTAATTTCCAACCATCTCCAGCACCAAGTGTTAAAAACACATCGCCTGGTTTAATAAAATCTAGAATTTGCTTTAATTGCGTTTCTTTAGGTGCATGAATACACTGTGCGTATCCAGTTGTTTGTAAGTCTTCGACTAATTTAGTCGATGTTATACCTGAAATAGGAGCCTCACCAGCGGCATAAATATCACCTAAAAATAAATGATCTGCTTGCGTAAAACATGTTTTAAAATCTTGCCAGCAGTGCTGCGTACGTGAAAATCGATGTGGCTGAAAATAAACAACTAATCTTTGCTTATCAAATTTTTCTTTGAATGCTTGTAATGTCGCACGCACTTCTGTTGGATGATGGCCATAGTCATCGTAAACTTGTATGTCGTGAGCCGTACCTTTGAAATGAAATCTACGGTCAACACCTTCGAAGTTTTGAATTCCTAATGCACACTTTTCAAAATCAATACCGGCAACAAGACCGGCAACAATCGATGCCGTCGCATTCAAAGCATTGTGTACACCGGGAACTTGTATTTTAAAATGACCCAGTTTTTTCATTTGTGATTCTTCTGATTTGAATAAACTGTATTGGCCTTTTTCACCTTTTAGAACAAAATCATTTTTTTCATCAAAGCCGTAAAAAAGAATACGTTTATTAAAACCTTCAAATAATTGGCGCACCATTGGATCATCACCACAAATGATCACGGCACCATAAAATGGAACTCGATATGAAAAGTCTAAAAATGCTTTTTTTAAATTTTCAAAAGTTTTAAAATGATCCATATGATCTGCATCTATGTTAGTAATAACTGCGACTTCAGGAGATAACTTGTTAAAACTACCATCGGATTCATCAGCTTCAGCAATTAACCATTCGCCTTTTCCAAGCATTGCAGTTGATTTAATTTTTTCAAAACGTCCACCAACGACAATCGTTGGGCTTTGACCAGCTTCGAGAAAAATTGATGAGATCATACTTGTTGTTGTTGTTTTACCGTGTGTTCCTGCAACAGCAATACCGCGGCGAATTCGCATGATTTCGGCTAAAGCCTCTGCACGCGGGATCAATGGAATAGTTCTAGCTCGTGCTTCTCGTATTTCAGGATTTGTAAATGGAATCGCGCTTGAGTACACGACAACATCGGCATCCACAATATTTTCAGCAGCATGTCCTTTGCAGATTTTAATTCCTAAATTTTTTAAGCGTTCAGTATTTGCATTTTCACTTGCGTCAGACCCCGTAACCGTAGCGCCACTGTTATGTAACAGCTCTGCAAGCCCGCACATTCCAATACCACCAATACCTATAAAGTGAAATTTGGCTTTTTCTAATTTCATACTATAACACCACTTCTGCTAAAATATTTTGTGCAATTTGACCAGAGGCTTCGCGAGGAGCGATTTGACTTAAGTTTGTCGAAATTTGTTTTCTTAACTCTGGTTCTTGCATCATTTGTAAAATAACTTTTTTAAATTGTTCATGATCAAACTGTTTTTGTAAAAACATAAAGCCCGCATTTTGCTTAACCAATGCTTCAGCATTTTTTTGCTGATGATCATCAGCTGCTGGCAATGGTACAACCATCGGCACAACACCAAAAGCGGCAGCTTCAGCTAAAGTACTAGCTCCACCTCGGCAAAATAATAAATCGGCTTGCTTATAATACTGTGGCATATCGTAAATATATTCAAAAACTTGCACACACGATAAACCATTATATTTTTGCAGCATTCGCTGATAATCAAGAGAACCTGTTTGATGATATATACGAATTTTAGAATGCAACTCTGGATGTTTTAAAATAAATTCACTGAGCTGGTCATTTAAAAAGACACTGCCTTGACTGCCACCAAAACACAGTATTGTAAACAGATGATCCCCAGATCGAGAATGCTGTGTCGATTCAAGCGCAAATTTCTCGATTTCAGAACGTAAGGGCATTCCAAAAACTAGAGTTTCTTTTGATTTAATATATTTGCGACCCTCTTCAAAAACAAGAAATGCTTTTTGCACGATCTGAGATAAAATACGATTAGCCATACCAGGATGGGCGTTTGGTTCCCAAATCGCTGTTCGACAACATAAAAGTTTAGCTGCTAACAAAGTCGGAGCTGAAGCATATCCACCCACTCCTAAAACATAATCAGGCTTAAAACGTAAAATAATAAAAATAGACTGAATAAGTCCGATTGGAATTTTAACAAGTGTTTTAATCTTATTCAAAATTTGGCCAGAAAAATTTAATTTTCCGCTTTGTATCAACTCTAGTTTATAACCTGCTTTGGGAACTATTTTCGACTCTAACCCAATTGGTGTACCAATAAATAAAATTTCACTTGCTGGATTTTTCATTTTAATCGCATCAGCAATAGATAGCGCCGGATAAATGTGCCCGCCAGTTCCACCGCCTGCAATAATAACTTTAATTTTTTTATCTGACATAAATATTAAATAATACCTTTAAATTAAAAACTCTATCTATACTCGTGTTCTGAATTTTCTATATTGAGTAAAATACCGAACATAAAACAAATCATCACTAATGAACTACCACCGTAACTTAAAAAAGGCATCGTTAAACCTTTTGTTGGCAACAGTCCCATAACAACGCCCATATTAATAAAAACTGAGAGCGCAAAAGTTGAAATCAACCCAAGTGCTAAAGTTTTTTTGAACATATCTTCTGTTTTAATTGCTATACGAAATCCACGAAATACAACAAAACCATAAAGAGCTAACACCAGACAAATCCCAATGAATCCCATTTCTTCACCCAAAATAGCCATTGTAAAATCTGTATGCGCCTCAGGTAAGAAAAACAATTTACCCTGACTTTGTCCTAAACCTTGACCTGTTAATCCGCCCGAATGAATCGACAGCATACTTTGAATAACTTGAAATCCCTTTTTAGCTGGATCAGACCAGGGGTCTAAAAAAGCAATAACACGCGCTTTACGATAAGCCACATTCCAAACTAAAAAATAAAAAACTGGAATAGATGCTAAACCAACACCCGCTAAATATTTAAGTGATAAACCGAAAACAAAAAGCATTGAGACTGCAACAATCGATATAATCGCAAAACTGCCAAAATCAGGCTGTTTTAATAAAACGACTAAAGGAATAATCATCATTAAACCTATCCAACCCCATTTTAAATTTTTTAAAGTGTTTTGATTTTTACAAACTGCACTCGCTATAAAAAAGCTAAACGCGATTTTTAAAAACTCAGATGGTTCAAAACGAATTCCAAAGGGCAATTGCAACCATCTTAAAGCACCACCGACACGAACACCTAAGCCTGGAACAAAAGTCGCAACGAGCAAGCATGCCGCAAAAACCCATACTGCCCAGCCGTATTGTCTGATTTTTTCAAACGGAATTTGAATGGATGCAACCAATGCAATTAATGCGATCAATGTGAAAACTAATTGTCTTTTAAAAAAGTATAAACCATCTCCGTATGACTCGATGGCAAAAATATAGCTTGAACTGTAAACTTGTACGAGACCAATTCCTAACAATGCAAAGATTGATAAAAATAAACTTGAAGATAAAAATTTTGTTTTCATGAAAACTCCATTCTGGAATTTTGGTCAGATCAGCCATTAAGCTCAAATGAGCAAGGCCCGCGGATCTTTCCTAAAAGTCCAGAACGAAGCTATTAGGACTTAGCTTATCTGAACTTTTTGACCATCTCTTTAAAATAGTCGCCTCTCTCTTCGTAACTGTCAAACATATCAAAGCTCGAACAAGCCGGAGAAAGTAATACAATGTCGCCTATTCTTGATTTTTGGTAAGCTATCAGAACAGCTTCTTCGAATGTTCCAATAAGGTAAGTTTCAGTAAAATCACCCAAATCTCGATTAATACGCTCTTTAGCCTCACCGACTAAGATCAAGCTCTTAACCTTACGTTTAATCATATTTCTCAGAGGCTCATAATTTAAATTCGTATCTTTACCACCAGCAATCAAGATGATGTTTTCATCAAAGCAGTCCAATGCTCTTAAAACAGCATGAACATTCGTTGCTTTTGAATCATTGTAAAACAAAACGCCGCCGACTTTACGAACGTATTCAAGTCTGTGCTTAATAGAGCCAAATACGTCTATCGTTTTTTGGATAGCCTCATGAGTTGCACCATATTCGCGCGCTAACAATAATGCAGCCATTACGTTTTCGACAGAGTGCTTTCCACGTAATTTAATGTTTTTAACGTTAAATAATTCTATCTCTGGACCAGTTCTAACGCGAATCTCGTCTCCGATATTAACAGCACCACCGATATTCATAATTTGTGGCTCGAGTGCAGCTTTGCGTGAAAAATAGAAAATACGTCCGCGCTGAACAGCTGGATCTCTTGCTAATTCAACTACAGCATTATCATCTGCATTTAAAATTGAAGTCGTTGCTTGGTTCGTATTTTTAAAAACTTTACGTTTAGCATTTACGTATTCTTCCATTGAACGATAACGATCTAAATGGTTTTCAGCTAAATTACAAAAAACAATATTGGAAGGATTAAAATTAGCACAATGCTCAAGCATAAAACCAGAAACCTCAGCGATCACTAACTTGGCTTTCTTATCTTGAAGCAAGTAATTCGTCATAGGGTTTTCATTTGATCCGCCAACCCAAACTTCAACGCCACTTTCAGTCAGCATTGATTCAGCTAAGCGTGCAATTGTTGTTTTACCATTTGTACCAGTCACCGCAGCAATTGGTTCTTTGATAAAACCAGAAACAAACTCAAACTCACCTGTGATTTTAACACCTTGCTGACGAGCATATTCAAAAATTTTCAAATGTGATGCAACACCTGGTGATAAAATAACTAAGTCTTGTGATAAAAACGTTTTAGGCGAATGTGAACCTAATTCAAATTTAATGTTGGCATAACCCTCGAGTTGATCCAACTGCGTCGACAATTCAGGTTTAGATTTGTGATCTGTTACCGTCACAATGGCTTCGTGCTTTGTTAAAAACTTGGCTAAAGCCACGCCTGTTTTACCAAGACCAACCACAAGTATTTTTTTATCTTTTAAATCTGACAGCTCTGTCCACATAATATGTTCCTTTGAAAATAAATATCCAAATTATTAATAAATACAAATTAACGTAATTTTAAAGTTGCTAAACTCAGTGCTGCAAGCAAGATTGAAATAATCCAAAAACGCACAATAATTTTAGTTTCAGTTAAACCACCAAGTTCAAAATGGTGATGCAAAGGCGCCATTTTAAAAACTCTTTTGCCAGTTAACTTAAACGAAGCCACTTGTGTGATAACCGACAACGCTTCAACAACAAATACACCACCCAAAACAACCATTAAAAGTTCATTTTTAGTGATCACGGCCATAGTTCCTAAAAAACCACCTAAGCTTAAACTTCCCACGTCTCCCATGAAAACCTGGGCAGGATAAGTATTAAACCATAAAAAGCCTAAACCACCAGCTATCATAGCTGCTGCAAGCGGCGTCAATTCACCAGCTCCAACAATGTGTGGAATTTGCAAGTAATTAGCAATTGAAGCATGGCCAGTCACGTATGCAAAAATACCTAATGTAGCCGCAGAAATGATAACAGGTACTATTGCTAAACCATCTAAACCATCTGTTAAGTTTACAGCATTAGCTGTGCCTGTGATAACAAGCGAGCCCAATAAAATATAAAAATAACCCAAATCAATAGAGACGTGCTTCACGAAAGGTAAACTTAATACAGTGCTGAAGTTTGCAAACTTAATTAACATAAATAGTACAACACCTGATATTAAAAATTCTCCGAGCAATCTCAATTTGCCAGAAAGTCCTTTAGTGTTTTTCTTAGAAACTTTTAAGTAGTCATCAGCATAACCAATTAAACCAAAGCCCCATGTGATAACGACAGTCGCAATAACAAGCGGATTAAACAAATCAATCCATAAAATTAAAGGCACCAATGTGCTTAATAAAATTAACCAACCACCCATTGTCGGAGTGCCTGCTTTTTTCTTGTGAGTTTGTGGACCGTCATCGCGGATAGATTGACCAAAATGTTTTTGTCTCAATTTTTCAATAAAATAAGGACCCCAAATTAAACACAGAAAAAACCCCGTAAAAAGAGAGATAAAAGTTCTGACTGTGATGTAACGAAAAACGTTGAAAACGGAATACTGATCAGCGAGTGAATATAACCATTGATAAAGCATTCGTCGAACGTAGCACAAACCAAAGTCCAGTTCAAGAGAAAGTTTATAAGTATATGAAACTATTTAAATTTTTCAAATTCAACAACAATTGCAACACGCTCAATGTAGAGTAAAAAATGAGCAAAAGAAATCTTTACTCTACATCGAGCAACTGATAGTTTGACGATCTCTAAAAATAATAAGGACAAGAAGATCATGAAAACGAAAAGTAAATCTACAAAATCACAAACTCGTCACTCTGGTCGCAACCCACAAGAACTCAAAAACTTCAAACTTGGCGAAAACAATACTCAATACACTACGACATACACGCCAGATTTACTCGAAGCTTTTGATAACAAAAACCCAAATCAAATAGCCTGGACAACTTTTGTCTGCACTGAGTTTACATCTCTGTGCCCCAAAACATCTCAACCCGATTTCGCCAAAATATTTATTAATTACGTTGCAGATAAAAAAATGGTCGAGAGCAAATCTTTAAAACTATATCTTTTTAGCTTTCGCAACCATGGCGACTTTCACGAAGACTGCATTCAAACAATTTGCAATGATTTAGTTAAACTCATGAAGCCAAAGTTTATCGAAGTCATAGGCGAATTTACTCCACGCGGCGGAATTGCGATATTTCCATACGCTTCTGCGAGTAACTCAGACAAAGAATTTCAAGAATTACGTAAACATCGCATGATGAATTACAGTCCTGGCAAATACAGTTGCGATTTGAGCAAAGTCTACTAATGATGAACTTGCAAAAAGTTCTAACAGGTGAACTTGTAACGCTTAAACCGCTTACAGCAGTTGACTACGAAAGTTTACTCAAGGCCGCAAGCGACCCATTAATTTGGGAACTTCATCCACAACCAGATCGCTATAAACCCGAAGTATTCAAAAATTTTTTTGAAGAAGCTTTAAAGTCAAAAGGTGCTTACGTCATTTTAGATAAAGCCACATCTGAAGTTATTGGCTCTTCACGTTATTATGACTACTCTGAAACTAACTCATCAGTGCTAATTGGTTACACTTTTTTAGTACGTAAATGTTGGGGTGGAAATTACAATAAAGATTTGAAAAAATTGATGATCAATTATGCTTTAGAATTTGTTAAAACAACCTATTTTCAAGTGGGTATCAACAATATACGCTCACAAAGAGCTATGGAAAAAATTGGTGGCACCAACACCGGAATCGAAGAAGTTTCGATTTCGTATGGGCCACCTAAAAAATCATTTATCTACAAAATTTGTCAGCCTTTAGCGTAAAAACTATTGGCAAAGATCTTTAATATAGTCAGAAACGACTAGCGTTTTATTTTTAGCATCGTAACATTTTTGAGAATCTAAATCAGAACTCATCATAGCATACAAACTACACATCATAGCTTGCCCTAAAACAGCTGCTTCTTGACCTTTACTGTATTTGTCTAACTGTGCTTTATTTTGCAATGTCATAAAATCTGAAAATGGTTTTCTTTGCTGTGCTAATGCTTTTTTAACTTCAGCTAACATTTTCGGAGTAACTGTTGTTTTATCTTCTTTTGCAAACTCTTCTGCTAAATCCTGAGAAGCAGCACCAAGTTCATTACAGTAACTTTTCTTAAATTGCTCTTGTGCTTGGTCAACAACAACACTTTCACCAGTTGCAGTTGCCTTTTGAGCCACTTTGATCATTTTGCCAGAGTATTTAAAGTATACAGCGGCATTACCAAAGTAAGCATATGTTCCCTGTGTTGGTTTTACTTGAGTCTCTGAAACCTCTAAAAGTCTTAACTGCTTACCGCCTTTTTTATTCGCTTTAACAATAAATCCAGCTGTCGAATATTGGACTTGTTCAGTTATCATAGACATAATTTCTGACGACTTAAGAGTTGGCCAATCAGCTTTATTACCAGCTGAGCCCTCTGAACCCATTTGATCAAACATATACGAAGTCGCACCAGCAAAACCTTTTGGCATAGCTTTTATATCGTATTTGTAATTAGCTATAGTATTTGAACCGTAAAAAACCTGAATGACATCATCTGAAATATACAGCGAGTTTACATCAACTTCTTTTGGAAATTGCGAGTTAAAAAACTCAAAGAACTCATTCAATAATTTAATTCTTTGATATTTTGGTGCAATAGCAGCAACCGATCTACTATTAGCTTTAAATGAAGCTTGTGTCGTAGTTGTGTTTTTTTGCGCACAAGAGAACATAAATAGCCCAGCTAATAAAATTATAAATTTAAATTTCATGTCATATTCCTCCACAGAATTAATATTAATTTAAACATCTCTTTATTTTAAAAACTATTCTCATTGCGAGAACAATTTCAATCTTAAGCCTAAAGTCTAGACCTAAAAATGATTTTGCTTGTTCTACACTTTTACGCGAGCCTGGGGGCATGAAAAAAAGCAAACCTTTCATACCATCGATTTTCAAGTTTAGTGACTCGTCTACGTATTTTAAAGAATTTATAGACACCAATAAAAAACTAAACAATTCAGGCCGACAACTCTCTGCTCGTTTAAATTGGCCTATTAGTTATATGATCGACATGGTTAAAAAGCGAAAACCTCTGTCTTTATTAAGAGCTGGCGAGTTTGCTAAGTTTGCTGACTTTGGACCACTCGAGCTCGAAAGAATCATTTGGATAGCTCTCAACGAAACTGGCGATGATGCGACAAAATGTTTTTTTCAAAATAAACTGAACATTAATCCGGACCTCGTTTTAACTCCGAAACAAAATTTCAGCTTTTCATCAGAAGAAGAATATTTTTACACAAGCTTAGTTTGCCAAACAATAATCTACAAAAAACAAAAACTAACTGCAGAAGAAATTTTTAATCTTTTAAAACTTCCACATCTTGAAATAAGCAAAATCCAACATGCTTTAGAAGTCATAACAAATAACAACTTAATAAAATGGGATGAAGAAAAAACATCTTATCAACCAACTGTTAATCTTGAATACGATAATCACAATATGCGCGATTCATCGCCTTACCAAGGAATTAAAATTCACGAGTATTCTGCTAAAAATTTCTTAGACTTCATCAATAGTCCTAGAACACCTTCAGCATATATCACTGGCATAAGCTTAATGAGTAAAGAGCAGTTTATGCCAGTCGCTATGCAACTCTTCCATCTCAAAAATTTAATTGCACAAATGAGCCAAGAAAATATTGCACATAGTAAAGAAAATTTAAGACTTATGCAGTTTGATCTCAACTTATTTACAATTGCTCGTCCAGATTAAACTATGCTTTATTTTTCCAATTAACAGGATCACATAATTCAACGAATCTTTCTGTTTTAGCGCCTCGAGATCCTTTGATTGAAATAAAATCGCCCGATTTAATGTGCTGTAAAAAATGTTGCCCTAGTGACTCTGTTAAATCAGCAGCAACTTTATAATTTTTAAAATCGGATTTTTTGAGTCCTAATTCAAAATCTAGATAGTTTTCACCAATAAAATAAATTTGATCATAACCCGACATCGAAGCGGCAAAACCAAGCTCTTGATGCAGTTCAGAGGCTTTCGCTCCGAGCTCTTTCATTTGCCCAAACACTCCGATTTTATGGCCAACTGTATTGATGAGTTTAATATTAGCTAGTAATGCTTTCATGCTGTCAGGATTTGCATTATAGCCATCAAATAATATCTGCACCCCTAGAGAAGACTCAATGAATTGGTTGCGTCCCCAAGTCGATTGGCATTTAGGTAGTGCTTTCCAAATAAGATCTGCCGGCATTCCCACAGCGTAAGCTAAATTCGCTGCAGCCAATAGGTTTGTTAAATTGTGCTGACCAAAAACTGGAATAACTGCATGACCCCAAATAGTCGCAATATTACCAGATATCTCAATACCCTTTGCTGTTATATTCTCAACTTTAAAATAAACATCTGCGTCTTTATTTTTTTCAGAAAAACTGAGCATACGGCTCGCTGGAAATTTTTTGGCAACAGGGTACATCATATCAAAAGTTAAATCTTGATCTTGGTTGAAAATACGAACTGTGTCTTCACGTGATTCTAAATAAATTTCTCTTTTAGCTTCTGCAATCTTTTGCTGAGTACCAAAAAACTCGATATGTGCTGTTCCCACCATTGTGCAAACAACAAAATCTGGATTAGCAATTTTAACCAACTCTGTAATTTCACCAGAGTGGTTCATTCCCATCTCAACAACTGCAAAAGCAGCATCAGTCGGAATTTGTAAAAGTGTTAACGGAACTCCCCAATGATTATTAAAGCTGCCCTGATTGAAATGTGTCTTTTTATAGTCATTTAAAACTGCGGCTGTAAATTCTTTTGTCGTCGTTTTACCATTAGACCCCGTAATACTAATAATTTTAGTTTTAAGAGTTTGGCGATACTCGTGCGCAAACGCCTGTAAAGCTTTTAAAGTGTCACTGACTTGAATGATACTGACATTGTTTTTTAAGTTTTGAAATTTTTCGCGCAACTCATGCACAATCAATAATCCAGCACCAGCTTTAACAGCAGCATCTAAATACAAATGAGCATCGTGCGAATCACCTTTAAGTGCGATAAAAATTTTACTTGTTAAATCAGCACGTGTATCAGTTCCAACTTCTGAAAACTCAGTTTGTTTTTGCGAAATAATTTGTCCATTTGTCCACGTCGCTATCTGTTGTAAATTCCATATTGGTTTATTTTGCATAACTATCCTAAATATTTTTGTGCGACTTCGTAGTCACTGAAATGTATTTTAGTTGTTCCTAATATTTGATAATCCTCGTGCCCTTTACCAGCAACAAGAACGACATCACCATCAGAGGCCATTGTCACAGCCTGCTGAATTGCTTTCTCACGATCAACTTCTGATACAAATGATTTAAAATTGATCGAAATGCCCTGTTCAATGTCTTTTAGAATTTGAATTGGGTCTTCTGTTCGCGGGTTATCTGATGTCACAAAAACAAAATCGCTGAGTCTACAAGCTATCTCGGCCATTTTAGGTCGTTTAGTTTTGTCGCGATCACCACCACACCCAAAAACAGTGATGATTTTATTATTAAGTTTCGCATCAGTTTTTATTTTTCTTAGTGAGTTCAGAGAGTTTTCAAGTGCATCTGGCGTGTGGGCATAATCAATAAATACAACTTTGTTCGAACTCGATACAATTTTTTGCAGTCGACCTGGAACTCCTGAAAAAGACTGTAATGAACGAATTGCTTGTTCAAGCGTAATACCGCAAGTCAAAGATGCTGCTAAACTTGCTACAACATTGTAAACAGTATGAACTCCTGTGAGTGGAATTTTAACTTTGATCATTTCAATTGGAGTTTTAAGCTCAAACTCAGTTTCATTAAAATCCATTTTTAAAATTTTAAATTGAAAATCTGACTCTGTTTGACCGTAAGTCCAACAGATCACTGGTTCTGCAACTTTCAGCTTACGACCATATTCATCATCAACATTAACAACAGCAAACAGTGGTCTTTTTAATGATGCCCACATCAAATCTGTAAATAATTTTTGCTTTGATTCAAAGTAATGTTTCATTGTTTTGTGATAATCTAAATGATCATGTGTTAAGTTTGTAAAAATCACTGTATTAAAATGAACACTATCAGCTCTGCGCTGATCCAACGCATGCGATGAGACTTCTAAAGCTGCAGCAAAGGCACCCTCACTTACGAAATCGCTTAAACGACTTTGCAAAGTGACTGGATCTGGCGTTGTCATTTGCGAATCCCAAACACGATGACCAACGCGATGATTAACTGTCCCCATAACGCCCGTCAGTTTGCGATTATAATTTAAAATATGTTCAAGCAAATAAGTAATCGAGGTTTTACCATTAGTCCCCGTAACTCCGATACACACCATTTTTTGAGATGGATAATCATAAAAACGTGCTGCTAGCAAATCAAGCATCTGACGAGAATCTGGAACTTCGATGGCAAAACCTTTAAAATCTTCTGGAATATAACTTAACGATTCGGTGATGATCGCACAGGCACCTTTTGCAATAGCTTGCGAAATGTAATGATGACCATCGGCTTGTTGACCTTTAATAGCAAAAAAAACAGATCCAGGTTGAACGTTACGCGCATCAAAACACAGAGATGTGATTTCTTGATTCACGTCAGAAGCCAATTCTGGGTTTCTTACGTTATGGGCTGATAAGTCAAAAAATGATAATAACTGCTGAAGTTTCACGAAAAACAGAATAAAGTATTTCTTTTAACAGAGCAATTTATGAATCTAAAAAGAATCGAATGTTTTGACCATATCGCTAACACAGAATCTCTCAATACCAATGAGGATACACCGTGGCTTATTTTATTTCATGGTTTTGGTGCCGACGCACATGACCTTGAGGGACTAAAAGATTATTTTCAATTTAAATCACCAATCAATTTGCGTTTTCCAAATGGTGTGTTTGAAGTTCCGATTGGTCCAGGTTGGACAGGGCGCGCATGGTGGCCTTTAAGATTAACATCATTACCTGAAGACTGGAGTGATTACACTCCAGCTGAAATGCAACAGCTTGTTCCAGCTTTACTTAAAATGATTCAAGACTTAAAAGTTCCTTGGAATAAAATTATCTTAGGAGGGTTCTCACAAGGAGCAATGCTTGCAACTGAATTGTATTTGCAAGCGCCTGAAACCCCAATGGGACTTATTAGTTTATCAGGCAGTTTGATTCGTCAGTCAGAATGGAAAAATAAATTGTCAAATCGCAAAGGTTGCAAAGTTTTGATGAGTCATGGACAAAATGATCAAGTGTTACCAATCAAAGGCAGCCAAAAACTCATGACACTGTTTCAGCAAAATGATTTAAAATGTAAATGGGTTACATTTTCGGGTGGACACGAAATTCCGATGAAAGTTGTTGAGGCTATTAACGAATACGTTAATGATGTTACCTAACGAATACGTTAATAATATAACCTGACGATTACGTTAATAAAGTTGTTCAAAGTAAAGATTTAAAAATGAAATATGTTATAGAAACACAAAATTTAGGCCGTGAATACAAAACCTATCAGAAAAAAGAAGGCGTTCTTAATTCTATTAAAGGATTTTGGAACCGCGAATACACAACTAAAGCAGCTCTCAAAAATACAACTCTACAAGTTGAAAGCGGCCAAATCGTAGGGCTTGTTGGCGCCAACGGTGCTGGTAAAACAACGTTACTTAAAATTTTATCTGGCCTCATTTATCCAACAACTGGAACAGTGAGTGTTCTCGGTTTTGAGCCATGGAAACGTGAACCTGAATATCTCAGACAAATGAGTGTTTTGCTTGGACAAAAAAACCAACTCTGGTGGGATATATCTGCTCGTGATAGTTATGCTTTACTTGCTAAAATTTACGATTTAGATCTTATTCATGCTAAAAAGCGCGTAAACGACTTAGCCGAAATGTTGAACTGTCATCACGTACTCGACACGCAATTACGCCGCTTAAGTTTAGGCGAACGTATGAAAATGGAAGTCATCGGTTCGTTATTGCACTCTCCAAAAGTTTTATTTTTGGATGAACCCACAATTGGTTTAGATATTTTAGCGCAAACGACAATTCGTGATTTCTTAGGTCGATACGTTAAAGAGTTTAAACCGGCCATTATTCTCACATCACACTATATGGATGATATTGCAGAACTTGCCGATCGCTTATTGTTGATCTCTAAAGGCGAGATGGTTTACGACGGCACTGTTAATCAGTTTTTACAAACAACTGAAACAAGCAAGAAACTCATTTATCGTTATAAAAATGACCATATCGAACGCGAACTTGTGTTTCATAGTTCTGAGTTATCAGAAAAATTAAACGAAGTTGTTAAATCAGGCGAAGTATTAGAACTTAAAATTGAAGAGGTTGATTTTGAAGAAGTCATTCATAGCTTTCTTGCGAAGGAATCTCGCATTTAGCGAGCTCGCGATAGTCGCAAATTTAGAGTACCGATTTAATTTTATTATTGATGCTTTTGTGCAACCACTCATTACTGTTGGTATCGAAATTCTATTGTGGTTGGCTATTTTTAAAATATCTGAAAACACGATGCTTGGTGGATTTTCTAAAGAGTCATACTTGGCCTATGGCGTTTGGGCACCATTTTTAGGTCGCATTGCTGTCAGCTGGATGTACGAATCCATGATGGTTGAAGAAGTCGCCAGTGGCTCTATCAATGTTATTTTAACTCGTCCAATTAGTTTTTATGAGTACTATTTATCCCAAATGATGGGCTATAAATTTATTACCACCGTTTTGTCTTTGCTCGCTCCGTTTGCTGTCAGTCTGATTTATGATTTACCAGTGATTTATTCACGTATACCATTAGCTTTAAGTTTAGTTTTTTATTACTTGTTTCTCATTCATACTTTAAGTTTTGTTATTTCGACATTTGCGTTTTTTATGACTCGCGTGCGCGCATTAACACTTGTTAAGAATCTAACTCTTTGGTTACTCGCAGGGGAACTCGTTCCTATCGATTTAATGCCACCGTATTTGTCTAAAATATTACTTATTTTGCCTTTTTCATCAGGCGTTTATATCCCAGTTGCTTATCTAACCGGACGTGTTGATGCCGAACTCATTTCGCAAGGTTTTTTATCTACAAGTATTTCTATTTTAATTGCATGTGCCATCGGAAACTGGTTTTGGAAAAAAGGGTTACAAGAATACACTGGAACTGGAGCTTAAAATGAGTATTTTTCAAACCATTCGAAAATATTTAAGTCTTTATAAAGCTTTTTTTAAAGCGAGCTTAGTGGCAGATCTTGAGTTTCGTCTGAATTTTATCTTACTCGTATTAGCTGAGTTCATTTGGTATAGTACCCAGTTAGTTTTATATGAAGTCATTTATCGACACACGAAAGTCATTGGTAATTGGACTCTAGATCAAATGCGTGTTTTTGTTTTTTTAGCGTTATTTGTGGATTCAATATACATGATTCTTTGGGATCCAAATTTTTCAAAGTTTAATGATGAAGTTCGCAAAGGTAATTTAGATTTATTACTGACTAAGCCGATTAATTCGATGTTCATGATCAGCTCGCAGAAAGTTTCAATATCTCACTTACCTTGTTTAGCTATTACTGGCGTCGGACTCATTTGGTCTTTACTACAAATTCCAGATTTTAATTGGATGAGATTGTTCTGGCTTATTTTAATGATTCCATCAGGTCTCAGCGTTATTTTTGTTGGGCGATTGGCTTTAAATTCGTCTGCACTCATGTTTTCACGCGCAGATTTTTTACAGTATGTTTGGTATAGCTTATTTAGATTAGGACTCAGACCAGATGCAATTTACAATGGCGCTTTAAGATACATTTTACTATTTGTATTACCATTTGCAATGGTCGCATCGGTTCCGACTCGGTTTTTACTTGAACCAATCGAAATAGGATACGTTGCGTGGGCCATTGCCATGCCTATCTTACTGATGACTTTTATGAATTGGTATTGGAATTTCTGTATGAAATATTACTCAAGTGCCAGTAGCTAATTTTGAATATAATACTCAACACTTACATCAGCTCTGACTTTGATTTTACCAGGGCTTAAATTAGGCGTATCTGAAAACGGAGCTGAGTCCGATTCCATTCGCATAGATTTCATTGCTGCTCTTGGTGACTGGTTTGATTCAAAGTTTGAATAAACTTGCTGATTAGACATCGAATAAACACCACTGATTTTAACACCAGCAGCTTTGGCTAAATCATCCGCACGCAACTTAGCTGATTTTACAGCTTGCGTGATACAGTCTGACTCTGCAGAGCCTTTTTTATCAGAATCCCATCCAATATTTTGAATGGTTATTCCGGCTTTTTCTTTTTTATCACCCTGAGCAACTTGATCGATATAAGAACCTGCTTGATCAATATTTTTCAAAATCACTGTTAATGAATGTACAACTGAGTAACCTTGAATTTTACTTACACCTGTTTTTGTATCATATGCATATTCTGGGCTGACTGAATAATAGTTTGTCTGAATATCTTCTTTTTTGATTTTAAATTTATCATTTAAATCTTTTATTTTTTTTTCAAGTTTTGTGACAGACTCTTGTGCCGCAGCCGATGAATTAGATTTGGCCCAGGCTTCAATCTGAATATTGATAATATTTGGATCAATTGTTTTTTCAGAAAAACTCGAAACGCGAATAAGAGCTGGCTGCTGCTCTGCTTTAGCTACAACTGCGCTTAATACTAAAATACTGACTATCAACTGACTCATCATAACTTGTTACTCCTTAAGAAATATAGTCATTGTTCGGTCTTCATCCAAAGCCTCACCTGAGTGCGGAATTGTTTGATCAACTTTACCTTTACCGATAATTTTTAATTTAATTTGCTGTGGAGTTGCTTTCTCTAAAGCTTCACGCACTGACAAATCAACTAAATTCGGCGCAGCTGTTAACATTTGCTCATCCGAAGACATCGATTCAGAATCAAATTCTTTTAACTCATCTTTAGTTTTTTGATTCTGAGCTTGTGGTACATTTGAAATATTACGATCAGCTAAAACTTCTGCTGCAACTCCGTTGCGACGAACGACATACGATGCAATACTTGCAAAAAGTGGAGCTGCTACTTGCGATCCATAATAACCTTTTTTGGGATGATCAAGAGCCACATAAATCACATACTGTGGATCATTAGCAGGTATAAATCCGGTAAAACTTCCAATATAACCACCGGGCATATAACCTTTGCCATTTGTTTTAATTTTTTGAGCTGTACCCGTTTTTCCGCCAACAATGTATCCATTAACTCGTGCATTTAACCCAGTGCCTTTACCTGAAGTCACTCCGGCCAACATCATACGCATTTGTTTGGCCGTTTCTTCTGAAACTACACGACGGATCATCTTAGGTTGATTTAAAGCAGTTTCACCCGTTTCTGGATCAAAAATAGTGTCTACAATATACGGTGTATTGAGGACTCCGCCATTTGCAAGAGCTGCATAGGCATTTGCCATTTGCAGTGGTGTCACTGTAATGCCTTGTCCAAAAGAAACGTTGGCAAGTAAATGATCTTTCCACGGAAGTCCCAGCATAATGCCTTTAGCCTCTCCTGGAAGATCAACTCCAGTTTTTTGACCGAAACCAAACTTAACTAAAGACTCTTTTAGTTTTTCATCACCCATTTTAAGTGCGATTTTACTTGTTCCAATATTTGAGGAATAAGCTAAAATCTCGCTGACTGTAATAAGCCCTTGAGCATGTTCTCTTTCGGCTTCGCGGATAATACGCTTACCGATTTTAAAAATGCCATTTTCACAAAATATTTTAGAGTTAGGTTGATAAATTTTTTCATCCAAAGCTTCAGCGATAATCATTGTCTTTAAAGTACTGCCGGGCTCGTATGTATCTGTAACTGAACGATTTCGTCTGTTTAATGAATTTGATTTTGACGGATTATTTAAATCAAAATTAGGCAGGCTTGATAAGGCTCTAATCGCAGATGTTTTTGCATCTAATACCACTGCATACGCAGCATCTGCTTCATACTTTTGAATAGCTTGTTTAAGTTCAGTCTCTACAAAGTATTGCAAATCAGAATCAATAGTTAAGCGAATATCTTTACCCTGAGGCGTTTCAGTAAATGCCATTCCATCTTGAATAAGTGGGCGACCTCTGGCATCTTTTTTCATAGATACTTTTTTACCCTCGCCCTTTAGAGTTTTATCATAAAACATTTCTAAACCTTCAAGGCCTTGCCCCTCTTTGCCAGTAAAGCCAATTGTTGAAGAAAGCAAATGGTCATTAGGATAAACACGTTTCCATTCTTCAACAAAACCCAATCCTTTGATTTGACTAGCTTTTAAATCTTCAACCTGACTGACTGATACCAATCGATCAACCCACACAAAGCGCTTAGAACTATCTTTAATTTTGTAATTAACCTCGCTTAAATTCATATTAAGAATTTTAGCGATAGTTTTTGCTGCTTGCTTTCTATTCGTCATCATTTTTGGATCAGCATATACTGAGTATGCTGGTGATGACATAGCAAGTTCTTTACCATTAACATCTAAAATATTTCCTCGGCGTGACGGCAAAGTCACAACGGTTTGGAATTGTCGCGTTTGCAAAGAACTTAATTTATTGTGTGGGACAAACTGCAAGTAAGCAGCTCTGAAAACTAACAACGACCAAAGCGAACAAAAGAAAATAAATAATGTAATGATTTTAGACTTCAATTTTGTGCCTCTTTGTTTAAATAACTTAGTGAAACAGCAGGATTTAAATGAATGATTTGAGCTTGTGTTGCACGTTTCAACGTTAGTTTTTCCTTAGCAACAGTTTCAACAAGTTGAGGTCTTGTCATTTTGGCAAGCTGAAATTCTTTTTGTTTTAAAATTTCTTTGTTTTTTTTGAATTCACGAGTTTGTTTTAAGACTACGTATGACATTCGACGTTCTTCCATTTTTAAAAAAACGATCAAAAACAATGTGATAACTAAAAATAAAACACTAAAAAACGGTTTTAACTGACGTACATGTTCTGAGCTCATCCTGACCTCACTCCATTCTATTTCTTTTTCGAATAATTCTTTATTAAAAAAACGATCTGCCAAATCCTTTAGTAGATTGCTTTTTTTCACTTCTAAACAACCAAGCTTAAATTGAGACATTTTCAAAAAACCTATTCTTCGCCATCACTTTCAGAATGAGTCTGATCAGTTTTAACTTGATCAGTGTCACCCTGATCTCTTTGCATCCTTCTGATTGCAAATTTATCAGGTTTTTCTGGGCGCGGACCTTTTTGAAAAATGCGCAATTTAGCACTTCTTGCTCTTGGATTTAGTTTACACTCTTCTTCTGTAGGAACAATGACTTTTTTATTAACAGCAAAACCAAGATCTGAATCTTTAAAAAGATTTTTAACAATGCGATCTTCTAATGAGTGAAAAGTAATAATACTAATGACTCCGCCACTCTTCAGCTGATTGATGAGTTTAGGCACAGCTTCTTCCACAACACGCAGCTCTTGGTTCACGACTAGACGTAGGCCCATAAAGTACTGTGTCGCTGGATGAAATCCTTTTTTTCTCCAGCCATCAACTCTTTCAATTAATCCAGCTAGTTGCAATGTTGTTTCAAAAGACTTTGTTTTGCGATCCTCGACGATAGCCCGAATCACTCGCGCTGGATTTTGGATCTCTCCATATTCACGAAAGACTTTAAATAAATCATCTTCGCTGAACTCATTGACAATACGAGCAGCTGTCATACCGTGCGTCTGGTTCATGCGCATATCTAAAGGACCATCTTTATTGAAACTAAATCCGCGTTCGGCCTGATCGAGTTGAGGTGAACTAACACCGAGATCACACAAAATCATATCCAAAGGAGTTGTGTTTTTCTCAGCGAATTCCAAAAAACTACCATGATGAATTTTAACTTCTGGAAAGTTTTTGTGACAGTATTCAATAGCGCTATTATCTTGATCTGTCGCCAGCGCACATCCAATATCATAATTTGATTTCAAAAGCTTATAATGCCCGCCTCGGCCAAAAGTACCATCAAAGTAAGTCAAATTTTGGTGACTTTTAACACTCTGAAAAGAATCTATAACTTCTTGAGCTAATACGGGAACATGATGATCCAAAAAATACCTCGATGTCTAAACCAGACGAAAGCACTATTTTAGAAACTGTCAAATTGTCGGTCAAGCAGCAATACTGTAGAATAAAATATATTATGATTATTGAATGCCCACGTTGTCATTTTAAACAACCTCAAGACCAATATTGTGCCAATTGTGGTGTTGATATATTAGCCTATAAACCAGTCGAAACACCGACTCACGAAAAAGTTTTGCGCAGCGGTGTTTTTCAATTTTTCATAGTTGTCATACTTGGACTTGTCGTTTCATATGCTGTGATTCAAACAGATGGATCTCAACAATGGATTCAAAAAATAAATCGCTTTGCAGGCTTTAAATCAATGAAAAGTAAAAAAACAAGTCTGCAAGAGCACTCTGAATCTTCATTTAAGCAAAATGAAGTTCAACCTGAAACGATTCCAAGCCCTGCGCCAGTTGTTGCTCCTGTGGCACAGGCCACGCCAAACCCAGCCAGCAACCCATTAAAACAAGATGCAAAAACTGTTTCAACGGCAACTCAACCCCAAAGTGATCAACTTAAAATTAATATAACAATGTATGAAATTAGCCGTGAGTCTATAGAAGATATTCTGCGAAAAGCGCAAGACTTACACACTGAAGGCGAAGTTCGAATTGCAACACTTATCTCTGGCAAAGACTCTTCAAATCAGTTTGGACAAGTTCTTAAAAGCGAATCCCTGACTATCGATAAAGATCAATCTAAATATGTCTGGGTTGGATCTAAAACTTTGAGTGACCCCGAAAGTATGGGGTTTAATTTTGGTTTTTTAAGCAAACGTGCACCAGATAAATCTATATTCATAGATGGCATTCTTGCAAAAAAACATGTTAACGATAATATGAAATTAAGTTTTAAAGTTCCAACTGAAACAAATTCAGTCACACTCATTGTTGGTAAAGCTATGATGAGTTATTTTGAGTTTGATACAGAATTACATCAAATGCCGCCATTTACTATTTTCAACTCAGATGATTTTAAAAATGAAAATTCAACGTTTTTAATTGTTATCGAAGCTCAAAAATAGGAACAAAACATGAACCATCATTACGGACCTCGTTTTCATTTAATTGATGATCTTTTTTTGCAAACATTGCTCACAGAGCTTTGCCAAAACAAAACGACTCAACCAAAAATCAATCGCTTAGTTCAATTAATGTATAACGGTTTAATCGTGCATGCTGCTAATCAATTGTTTCCACAAGTACAATCTAAAGTAGCAACTCGAATGAATGCAGAACTGACAAGCCAAGTTTTAAATCCCGAAACTAAAGCCGTCACAGTTAATCTGGCGCGCGCTGGAACATATCCCAGTCATATTTGCTATGAATATCTACATTGGTTTTTAAATCCCGAAAACGTCAGGCAAGATCACATTTTTGCAGCACGCAAAACAGATGATACAGAAAAAGTAACAGGAACAAGTTTAAGCAGTTTTAAAATCGGTGGCAGCATTGAAAATGCGTTTGTGATGTTTCCAGATCCGATGGGAGCTACTGGTGGAACGATACTGTCGGCCATAGATTATTACCAAACTCAAGTTCAAGGCCCCGCAGCAAATTATGTTGCACTACATTTAATTGTGACACCCGAGTATCTTAAAAAAGTTTTAAGTCTTAAGGCCCCTATACAAGTTTTTGCTCTGCGTGTTGATCGAGGTCTTTCTGAGCAAAATGTTTTAAATTCGCCGTTAGGACTTTACTGGGACCAAGAAAAAGGGTTGAATGAAAAACAGTATATTGTACCTGGAGCCGGCGGCCTAGGTGAGTTGCTAAATAATTCTTTTGTATAGCTTAAACAGCACAAAAATCGGAGTGCATAAAAATCAGAGATCGAAGATCGGAGAAAAGATGAACCCTAAAAGCTTAAACCTAAAGACCTATATTTCAGAAGAACAACTTCAAAGCAAAGTAAAACAAATTGGTGAAGAACTCACAGCTAAATTAAAAGGCAAAAGTGTTGTTGCGATTTGCGTTCTTAAAGGTTCATTTCTGTTTTATTCAGACTTAATCCGCCAAATTAACACTGACATGACTTGCGAATTCTTTGGTGTATCGAGTTATCATGGTGGCACATCATCATCTGGTGAAGTTAAAGTCACTCTTGATTTATCAGCTCCGATCGAAGGTCAACACGTTATCCTTGTGGAAGACATTGTGGATACTGGCTTAACAATGAATTATCTAAAAAAATCGATCGAATCTAGAAATCCCGCATCAATTACAACCGTTTCATTGCTCGAAAAACCAGAAGCATTGAAAGTTCCTTGCAAGTTAGATTATGTTGGTTTTAAGATTACAAATGAATTTGTCGTGGGTTACGGTTTAGACTATCAAGGCTACTACCGAAATTTACCATTCATCGCTCAAGTTCAGAATTTTCAGTAAGAAAATTAAAACAACAACATGCAAAGGAATGACAAAATGAAAGCAATTTTAGCTGCAATTTTATTATCAATTTCAACTCCTGTTTTAGCTGCAGAAACAACTCCAGCTGCTACAGCTAACACAGCTGCGCAAGTACAAGGCGCTCCGAAAATGGCACAAGCTGAAGGTGACGATATGTCAACTGTTGCTCCTGCAACAACTGAACAAACTCACACGACTAAAAAAGCTGCCAAAAAAGCCAAAAAAGCTAAAAAACACGCTGGCAAAAAGAAACACAAAAAATCTAAAAAACACACTTACTAGTTTTGTAAAAAACTAGTTTGTTCTTATGGAGACCTCCCCTCTATGAAACAGTATCACGATTTATTAAAGCATGTCTTAACAACAGGTTCTGTTAAATCAGATCGCACAGGCACTGGCACAATCAGTGTCTTCGGTTATCAAATGCGTTTCAATTTACAAGAGGGGTTTCCACTTCTCACGACTAAAAAACTACATACTCGTTCAATTTTTCATGAGTTACTTTGGTTTTTAAAAGGTGAAACTAATATTCAATATCTCAAAGACAACAAAGTCACAATTTGGGATGAATGGGCCGACGAACATGGCAATTTAGGTCCCGTTTATGGAAAGCAGTGGAGATCTTGGGAAGCTGCCGACGGTCGTACGATTGACCAAATTACTAATGTTATCGATCAAATCAAAAAAAATCCAGACTCAAGACGAATGCTTGTTATAGCATTCAATCCTGGTGATATTGAAAAAATGGCGTTACCACCTTGTCATGCTTTTTTTCAATTTTATGTGGCTAATGGTAAATTATCATGTCAGCTTTACCAAAGAAGTGCAGATATTTTCTTAGGAGTTCCGTTTAATATCGCAAGCTATGCTTTACTTGTTCACATGGTGGCTCAAGTTTGCAATCTTGAAGTTGGTGAATTTATTCATACACTCGGCGATGCTCATATTTACTCTAATCATTTGGACCAAGTTCGCTTGCAACTCTCTCGCGAATGTCGCCCGTTACCTCAGTTAAAACTTAAACCTGATGTTAAAAATATTTTCGACTTTAAATATGAAGATATTGAAATCGTAGGATACGATCCGCACCCTGCAATTAAAGCAGAGGTTGCCATTTGATTTTAACTCAAATAGTTGCCATTTCAGATAACTTTGCAATAGGCAAAGACAATAAATTACTTTGGCATTTTCCAGAGGATTTAAAATATTTTAAAATGAAAACTATGCACAGAATCATGATCATGGGTCGAAAAACATTTGACTCTTTCGGAGGTAAGCCACTTCCTAAAAGAGTTCATATTGTGATTAGCCGCAAAGATCACGAGTCTCAAGATGATATGGTCTATTACGTTAAATCTTTGACCGAAGCCTATCAAGTTGCCGAAAAACTCATAGCCGACCATAACCTATCAGAAGATGTTTATGTCATTGGCGGAGCTGAAATTTACAAACAATCGATGCCGGACTGTTCAAAATTACTTATTACAAAAATTCCAGGTCATTTTGATGCTGATACTTTTTATCCAGCAGACTACTCTCGTTTTTTCACTCTAGAAAATGAAATAAAATCTGAGTTGACGCCTGAAATTATCTGGCAAACATGGATTAAATCGTAAAACTTTTGTACACTTTTACCCAAACAAAAGTCTTAATAAAAAGCTGACATAACCGATAAGTTTTATAGAAACCAGAGTACATAGGATGTGTGACTTGGTCTTCAGATTATTAAAATCAGAAGAGGTTATGCTAATGTCAGAAACAAGCCAAACACCATCAAAAAGATATTCAACACAAGAGCTCGCTCATGTTGAAGTCTATGGTCAAACTGGAAGAATACTCACTAAGATGGGTAACTTATCTTCGAGTGGTGCTTTTTTCGAAGCGTTAAATGATAAATTTAAATTCAAAAAAGGTGATCTTGCCAGAATCACTATCAAACTAAAAAGTTTAAACAAAGTTCACATTGTTGACTGCGAAGTTGTTTGGTCAAAAGGATCATGCGCTGGCGTTCAGTTTTTAAAACGAGAAGAACTTCAAGAAAAGCTTGTTCAATTTCTTTTCAATAAAAACGTTGCTGCATAAAACTAAGTTAAAACCTGCGATGCTTCTCGACTATTGTCTTGTTTTTTTATTTATATGCTGATCAGATCATATTAGCCAGACCTTTGTGCTAGAAACATATTAAGGTTTGAAAATTTGTGTGTTCCAAGGAGGGACCATTATGAAGCTAAAAGGACTCGGCATTTTATTCGCCATTCTATTTACTCTTGTCTTAGGACAATCAGTTCAATCAGAAAAACACAACATCTACTGGATGAAAATCAAAGCTCAAGATAAATTCACAAGATCACGCATTGTTGATATGGGAATTAATATCGAAGGTGTTAGTGATGATTACGTTATTGCGTACGGCAATGATTATGATTTACAAGTCGTTAAAAAAGCCGGCTTACTTATAGCTTCATCAAACTTAGATCTCGAAAATAAATTTCGCGCTCAAGACTTTCCAACTGAAGATGCTCCTTATCACAATTATGCTGAGCTAACTTCAGAGCTGAACCAGCTAGCGCAAGACAATCCTGATCTTGTTAAAATGTCTTCTATTGCTAAAACAAATGAAAACCGCGATATGTGGGCTTTAAGAATTGGTGCCGGATCAAAACCTGCAGATGAAAAACCTGCTATCATATACATGGGTGGACATCATGCACGCGAACATCTGTCTGTCGAAATTCCAATCATGTTGGCTAAATATTTAGTTAAAGAATATCGCAACAACAATCAACGTATAGTGAACTTACTGAACTCGCGAGATATTCATATTATCCCCACAGTTAATCCTGATGGAATGGAATATGACATCAAAGACGGAAAATACAAAATGTGGAGAAAAAACCGTACTCGTAATTCAGATGGAACTTTTGGTGTAGATCTTAATCGAAATTACGGCTACCAATGGGGTACTGGCGGATCATCTAGCAACCCATCAAGTGATACTTATAAAGGCCCTCAAGCGTTTTCTGAAGTTGAAACCCGAGCTGTTAAAAACTACGTAGAAGCACACCAAAACATCACAGTGCTATTATCGTTTCACACATACTCTGAGCTGATTTTATATCCATGGGGACACAAATACGACGGTATGGAAATTTCTCGAGATAAACAAGTTCACGAAGTGATGGCTAAAAAAATGGCCGAATGGAATCACTATACTCCTGAACAAAGCTCAGCTCTTTATATTGCAAGTGGTGACACAACAGATTGGTCATATGGAGCACACAAAATTATTTCTTTCACTTTTGAACTTGATCCAACAAATAGCGGCTTTGGTGGTGCAGGATTTTACCCTGGAGCAAGTGTTATCCAACCAGTATTTGATAAAAACTTAGAACCATGTCTTTACTTGATGGAATACACTGACAACCCATATCGGGTTTTAAATGTGGGCATTGGACCAATTGGTCCGTAGAAGTTAAACAAGAAAAAAGAGAGCACAAAGGCTCTCTTTTTTAATTCATGCTAGACATTAAAGATTCAACGAAATTACGAGCAGAATTAAAATAAAGACCTACTCCGAATAAAATCAACGATGCAGCTAACTTTGAGAAAAAAGGGACATTATTACCTAAATAAGCTTTGGTGAACATAATCCACAAACGTTTAACAAAAGAATTTCTTTTCTTTTCTTCTACAGTTAATACGCTCGATGATTGAAATGTGAATATAATTAAAGAACAAATAATTAAAATCACTTCAAGTGGCCAAGCCACAAAAATGTATCCAACTAAAAATTGTAAATATTTAAAAATATCTAGCGGGTGTGAAACTAGTTTTTTAGATTCTTGTGCTAATAGATTAGCGGCCAAACTTTTTTTAACTGCTTTTATTTTTTCTTGATCGCCAAGAGTTTGCAACTGCTTTAAATATATTTTTTGTAGCGCCTGTTCATCATAATCACTTAATTTAAGTTTCATTGATGTTATATACAAAGCCTCTAATTCATTCGAGTTTAATTTATTAATCTGCTGTCCATTTTGTAAAGCGATTCGAGATACTTTCGGTAAATACACACGCAAAAAATCTGTTTCTTTTTTCTTTTGTAACGCCATAACATGTTTAGCCGTTAAGTCTTCAGGATATTTCAACTCGTTTAAATAATATGATGAAAAAAACAAATCCAGCTTTGAGCTGTCTTTGTGTGAGGCATAAAACAAAGATGTCGATTGACTCATTAACGAGTCATGCAATCTATCGAAATAATCAGCATCGACAGACAAGTTAATTTCATTAGCTTTTTTAATCGTTTGACTTAACCCATAGAATTCGAGTTGTAGTTGATGTCTTAATTTAGAATTAACTGCTAAGCTGTAGCGAGTATTTAAATTATTCAAAAACGCTGATACGTCTTCTGTTAAAACATTGAAATCAAATTCCAAAAGCATATTTTTTTTATTAATAGCTTTAAAATTTATTTTCTTTTCTAATTTCAAAAATAAAAAATCAATTTGTTGTTTATTGTCCGACAAGGCTTCTTCTTGAAAAACTTGAAATGCTTTTGAACCAATTTTTTCATATTGGCTTGTGTTATTTACGCGCGGCAAATGTTTGGTTTTGGCGCTAGAGTAATCCAACGTTAAAAAAAATATAGTTATAATAGAGAATAGTATTTTCATTACACTCACCAATTCTTGTTGGAAACTTCATTTAGACCTTATCTGAGGAAAAGTGAATTGATTTTTAAAGATTTGGTTAGTCCATATATTTAAAACAATTTAAATGCCCTAAAGTGTCACCTGTAAAAAACTTTGACAGTAAAATATGCCTCATTGAGAATGATCGACGTCTTACTTTGGAACGCTTTATGCTTTAAAAAATATAGCTGAATGCTCTTATGTAAAGAGACTAAAAAGGTACGTCAATGAAGAAAATGAAATCATTAGTTTATGCTTTTTTAACTGTTATGACGCTCACGTTTGGAGCCATCGCAAGTGCCTCTCAACTCGAAAAATGTCTTATGAACAATCCCAATCAAATGCAAGCCTGTGCTGATAAGAATATTAAAAATTTAACACTCAACTCTTGCTATAGCGAAGTCGCGCAAATTAAATCTGAGCACATTAAAGAAAAATTTAAGGAATTTTGCTTTTATCAAGTTTCAGAGTTTCCGACGCTGAAATCATGCCTTGAAAAAGCAAGTTTGTTTTTAATTTCAGATGATGGTGATAGTGCTAAACTAAGTTGCGTTACGCAATTTCAAGATGGCTTAAAAAAACATGAATGTCTGAATATCGTAAAATCTTTGAAATTGAATGAAAAAAAATGGTATCTAAAAAATCACTGCGATTCTTTATAGACTTGCTTCTTTTAAGTAACGACTGGATATTTTCTTAGGTAAAACTAAAGGTACCCCTGCTGGTATTGCATTGATTTTGCGTATAGCTGTAATGTTTAAATGTGGATTGTAATTTAAAAATTTTTGGTAATCGTTGTCGAAGTATTGTAATGCAATTTTTTTGCTTAAGTTTTTCTTAGTAATAACTCGGCTCATAATTAAAGGTTTCGCTTTAACATTTTGATCCGGAAATATTAATTTGGCTTTTCTTTCAACTTCGAGAACAGCTAAAAAACAAGAATAAAAATTCTCTGAAGCAAATCCCCAAGAGCGCGTCTTACGGTCTGATTCAATCAAATCTGCAATATCTTTTGACTGACTCAATTGAGTCATTTTTTTAACACCAAATAATCCATGGTTATAAGATGTTACTGCTAGTGGCCAGCTGCGAGTAGATTGAAAATTAGTTTTTAAGATGTCCGCGGCTAACCTTGTTGCATAAAAAGGATGATTTCTCTTATCATAAAAATGACTGATATAACCCTCTTCTTGAGCTACGCTTGGCATAATTTGCCATAAGCCACTCGCACCAACTTTAGATTGAGCTCGAATATTAAATGAACTCTCTACAAAAACGAGTCGTGTCAGTTCGATTGGTAAGTTTTTTTGTTTGAAAATATCTTCCATCATGGGTAAATACCGACCAGAAACAAATAGTGCTTTTTGCATGCGCTCTTTTAATCCTGATTGAAAACGTATGTATCTTAAATCAGTAATATTCCACTTTTTTGCAACTTTAAGTTTTTCGGCTTTAATGTATTTTTCAACTTTGATTTTTTTTTGTTGATAAGACAAAAAAGGATTATTGTAAATAAAACGCAAATCAAGTTTTGCAAAAATAAGGTCAGGTTGGTCAAGGTCATGCAAATAACCCTGCTTTTCTGAAAGTTCAGAATAAACTTTTACCCAAAACTTCACGCGATCATTTAAATCTGGTGAGGCTTTAAATACGCTATTTGTAGGCAAGCTCGAAGACCACTTAACAGTGTCTGCAAGCAATTGAACTGAAAATATTAATATGAATAAAAATAACTTCACTTCATTATTTTAAAAGTAAAGTCAGAATTTGATCAAAACATTCACGAACTTTTCCCTCATCTTGAGGACCATTGTATAGAAATGCGAAGCGTAAAATATCTCCATTTTTAAGACCTACATACCCGGCTAGACTTACGACACCGTCAAGATAGCCCGTTTTACCACGAACAAAGCCCTTAATGAGCTCATCTTTCATTCTTTTTTTAAGTGTCCCATCCACTCCCGAAATTGGCAAAGAATCCAAAATTGTCGGAAATAATCTAAAATCATTCTGCATTTCTTTTAATACCGTTGTCATCGCAGCTGGCGATATTTTGTTTTCGCGCGTGAAACCAGATGGATTCTCAAAAAGAATTTGATCAACTCCTAAACCAACAGATCTCAAGTCTTGATTAATTTTTTGAATACCAGCACTTAGCGTTGCGGGAATGGTCCCCGATTGAGCTGCTAAATTTTTTGTTAACATCTCGGCTACAAAGTTATTTGAGAATTTATTCATATCCGCTAGTACAGCAGACAAACTTTTACCTTCATAAGTCGCAACCTTAGTTGCCTTTGAACTGACAACGCCAGATTTAACTTTTCCTAAAACCTTGATCCCTCGCTGCTCTAAAAACGATTTTAAATTTTCACCAGTCCACATGTCAGGCTCTGCTACATTTTTATAGTAAGCTTTTTCATCAGCATTTTTAGATACATCACCTGTCACGGTGATCAATCGCTTTGCCTGATTAACATCAATAATGAGTTCTTTGTTAACTTTTGACCGAGTTATTGTTTTATTAACAAGTTCAAAATATTGACTGCTAGGATCTAAAATAACTTGAGCTTTTTCACCCTCAATTGTTGGCTTAACAAAAATATTGATCGAGTTCCAATTAAAACTCATAGCGCCAACAGGTGCATCGTACGAACGATCAACTCTTTTAGATTCTCTTGAATCATCAAAACGCACTTTATCAAAATACGAGTCATCAACAATGATATCACCTTTGATAATCTTAAGATTTTGTCTTGTAAATTCGTTAACTAAAAACCACATGTTTTCAGATACAAAACTTGGATCGCCGCTGCCTTTAATGTATAGATTAAAACCATCAGAATAAAGCTCAGTTTTAAATTTTTGGTTTAATTCAAAATTTTTAAGAATTGAAAAAGAAGTTACAAGCTTACTGATCGATGCCGGAATAAATTGTTTTTTAGAGTTATTCTCAAAAATTAATTTATTTTGAGACTCAATCATAATACCAACATGATCTTTACTTAATTTATATTTGTTTATGATTTGATTAAAATCCTCTTGATTATATGCAAGTGATTTATGACTAAAGGCCAGCGTAAGCCCTAACGAAATATATTTTAAACGTGTATTAAGAGATATCTGTTTCATTTTAACAAGTGTAACTGCAAAATATCGATATGAAAACTAAAGATTGGATATTGGTAATAGCGACACTTCTTTTAACTATAATTGTGGACCAAATCACTAAGCAATTGTCTTTACAAATGAAAGAGACCTGGATAGGTCCAGTTCATTTAATCTTAGTCTTCAATGAAGGCGCAATGCTAGGTCTGTTTGCAAAGCTTCCAGCTATTTTACGTATTGTGACTCTATCCACGAGTGGCTTTTTTATTTTAAGTCTGTACGCTTTTTTTCAATATATTATTCCAATCCGAATGATGAAATTACGATTAGGACTTTCTTTACTCGTCGGTGGTATCATCGGCAACGTCTTAGATAGAACTTATAACGGTTATGTTATAGATTTTATTGGATTTAAAGTCGGCCAATTTCATTCACCAGTTTGGAATGTTGCCGATATGATTCAATGGGTTGGTTACGCGCTAGTTATTTACAGCATCTTTACTGAGGGCCAATTGTTATGGCCTGACAAAGACACACGCAAAAGATTCTGGGTTAATAAAAATTTTCAACTTCGCTATGCTTCTATTTTTATGACTGCTGGATTGCTTATTTCAACAATATGTATGGTTTTTTCGTATACATATCTTAAAGTTTCCCTCATTGAACTTGGCATGCAAAACATGGCAACAGTAAATCAGTATACGGAATCATTTCTCTATTCTTTTGTTATATTAAACCTAACATTTGCTATTACTTTATTTTTATTTGCTCGAGTGGCATCACAAAAAATAGCTGGACCAGTTTATGCATTTGAACGTTTTCTGAGTGAAGCTCTTGATAATCAAATGTCAGAAGATATCAAGGCGCTAAAACTACGCGCTGGAGATGAATTCCGACATCTCGAGCAGCTAGCTGAAAAAATTAAATTGCGACTTAAGGATATTCAAAAACAGACCCCTGAAATGTCCGCTGAGCATTCAGAACATGATTCAGTTTCTGATGATGCGAATTAAACGATTTCAAAATCTTTAATTTTCGACAAATAAAAACGTTTGCGTTGATGATCGATTTCACAAATAGCATTTAAATAGTCACCATCAGGATTACGCACAATTCCTTTTGGTGTAACAGGTCTTAGTTCATTTTTTGTTTTACCGCCATCATAGACAATTTTAATTGTTTTCTGATTCTGTATAGCATTCAAAAGCGCTTTAATTTTAAGATCAGAATTTAGAAAAACTGAGTAATCAGTCCAGTTAATTTTTTTACTTTGAACTTTTTTAAGCCTAGCTAAAGTTGCATCATCACCTAACTTTTCAGCACACTTTTGAAAAACTTGAAAACAAGCATAAGCATCATCATAAGCTCGGTGGGCGTCACCACCGACCAAATTGAGCTCTTTAACTAGAGTCTGTAACTTATGATTAGTTGTCGCAAGCAACGCTCGCGAAAGCAGACTCGAACAAAGATGCACATTCTTAGGAAATTGCAATCCAGCTTTTTCAATTTCAAGAGCTAAAAAACCTAAATCGAAAGGCGCATGATGGGCTATGAGGATTGAACCATCGATAAAATCGCAAATAGGCAAAATTTGAGTCGACATTTTTGGTGCATCAGCCACCATTTCATTTGTGATTCCATGAATATTAATGTTTTCTTGCACCATGGGGACTGCCGGTTTTAAAAGTGTTTGAAAACGATCGACAATTTGACCTTTAAACCATTTTACTGCACCAAACTCGACTATTTCGGCCTCTAACGGATAAGCACCGCTTGTTTCTGTATCAAAAGCGACTACTGGATAATCTGACCATAATTTATTTTCATCAAACAACATTTATTACACCTGCTTAGGGTCTAGTTAGGATTGATTATTTCTCTATAAATTTTAAGAATATATATTATGGTCGAAAATACTAAAATTCTACTTCTTTTTATCTTTTTAGTCTTTTCGACTTCTATGTCATATGGTGCAGACAAAGCTGCTGATTCCAAAGACAAAGACTCAGGAACAACTCCCAATTATGGTATTGTTGGATCAGCGAGACTCACTTCAAACTTTATTGATCGTGGACTTAGCTATTCTGATGGTCAGACGGCTTTTAATGCAGCGTTTTTAATGCATCTTGGTTCTCAGTTTAAATTTGGTATTTGGGGATCTAATATTTCGAATTTAACATCAAGTGAAGATAATCTTTGGATTAAATATGTTGGACAAGTTTTAATTGATTTTCAGCAAGGCTCGAAAATGATTTTCTATGTTCATGATGATCATTTCTATAAGTCTGACTTGCGCAATGGTCAGCGTTTTGGATTCAAGGTCGACTATGCTCGATTCACGGGATTATATGAATATAACAATAATTATGAGGGCACGCGAGCTTCATCAAGTTATCTTAATGTTAAGTTCACCAAAAAATATTCAGATAAAATTGGGCTTGATCTGGGCCTAGGCTACACTCTACAAAACTCGAGCACATATAACGATTATGCTGATGTCTCTGCAATCGCATTTTACAAACCGACTACTACTTTTAGAACTGAGATCGGCCTAACGATGCCAAGCAACACCACTCAGTTTGGATCACGTTCGAGTTTGGGTTATTTTATTGCACTTAATATGAATAGTGATCAACAAGGTCAGTAATTAAATTACTGACTGTCGTTATTAACATCAGCTCCTGGAAAAGCTTCATTTTTTAAGTTTTTCATTTCGACATCTGCTGGATTGATTAAATTAGGATCTTCACCGAAAGAGTTTTTCTGACCCTTTTCTTTTTTCTTTGGTACAAGTTTCAGTTCTTTGTCTTTTTCTAAACTACCAAATAAGCTTTCGATTTTACGACGCTTTTTTGTTGGGTCTAAACTTTCTTTTTGGTGAATACTCAAGCGAACAAAACCCATCAGTTTCTCAGGATCATAATCACCTGTTTTTTCTTTAACTGTGGTCAGACCTACAACTGAATTAGTATTACTTTCGAAAGACGCACTGATTTTATTTTGTATAAGCGACAATCTCTCTTGCGCCACTTTTTTTGCTGTAATTTCAGTTTGATCTTCAACAAGTTGAGTAAATAGAGCTGATGTAATTTTAATATTAGCATCTTTTAACCCAGTCGTTATACTTGTAACTTTAGTCATGATATCAACGAACGCCGGCTTTGGTTCAGCAGTTCCTCTTTCAAATAGATAAACATCTGGAATATCAAACTCGAAACCGTCTTGTGTTATTGTTATATTTTTGGCGATATCTGTAAGTTTATCTGCCATAAATGCACGAATAATTTTTTCAGAACCCATATCTAAAATATTAGGGCTTTTAACAGATGGCTCCATAAAATTAGATACAGCTTTTAGCGGCTCGTTAATAAAGTCTAAAAACATTTTCTCTAAAGTTATTTCTGCACCGAAATTTTGATAACTGTACTCAATAACTGAAGGCGAAGAAAAATAATCAGAAATTGCTTTTTTAGTTTGCTCTGATTGTCCTAATAACCACATGACAAGAAAGAACGCCATCAAAGCTGTCATAAAATCCGCTAAGGCAACTTTCCACGATCCACCGTGGTGACCGCCGCCTTGTACGATAATTTTTTTAATAACAATTTGTGATTTCTTTGCCACAAAATCCTCTTTATTTTTTCAACGACTATGCTGCTGCTTTTTTCAAGTTTTTAGTTTCTTTATCGACTTCATCAAAAGTTGGTCTTTCTTCTGGCATGATCGAACGACGAGCGTACTCGATACAAACTAACGGAGGCGAACCTCTTTGTAAGGCCGTAACTGCAGCTTTGATACAACTTAAATAACGACCATCGGCTTCAATATCATTACCAATTTTAGTCGCTGTTGGACCAATAAGTCCGTACGCACAGAAAACCCCTAACATCGTTCCGACTAGAGCGCCGGCAACCAATCGACCAATTTTTTCATTACCCTCTGTTAAATGCGCCATCGTTTTAACGATACCCAAAACGGCAGCAACGATACCCAAGCCTGGAAAACCATCGGCCACCATTTGTACAGCATGCTGTGCTAAATGTTCTTCAGCGTGAATAGCTTTGAAATCGTTATCCATTAAATCTTCAACATCATATGAAGATAGATCTGTCGATAAAATCATTTTCATTGTATCGCACAAAAATGGAATCGCATGATGATGATGTTTAACAGACGGATAAGCATTAAAGATATCGCTCGATTTAGGATCTTCGATATGTTTCTCAACCCCTTGCGGACCTTCTTTTCTGAATGCTTGAAAAAGCATAAACAAAACCATTAATAAATCTTGGTAATCTTTTTTCTGAGGACCTTTTGCGGTCATCGCATGTAAACTCAGTTTAAACCCTGCTTTGATAACTTTCATCGGGTTGGCAATAATGTACGCACCTAAAGCGGCACCACCGATGATCATCATTTCAATTGGTGAAGACGCAATGATAACTGTAAAACTACCACCTGCTATGGCAAATCCACCAAACACCATCACGAATAAAACAACTATACCAACATATCCCATGAAGACCTCTTCATTAATAATTAAAATTTCTCATTCGAAATATCGGCTCATCTTGAAATAAAGTTTATGCACCGAGCATGAATCTAGCATTACGTCGAGTTTCTGATGTCAATTACATCGGTTAGTGATAGGATTATAAAATGAGACACTTTCTATTTCGTTTACTAGCAACCAGTTTTCTTTTTTCTGCAGTTTTAATATCTCCATATTCATCTTATGGACAAAAGTCTGAATCTCAAGCTTCTCAAAACCAGGCTGATTTTCAGATCCTCACAGAAAACCTTGTTATTCAACAAGGCCAAGTCAAAATGGCTAAAATTCGCATGATCATGCCTAAGGGATTTCATGCTTATGCTGACCAATTTAAAGTCGTCAATCTAGATCCGGATAGTTTCAAAGCTGGCCAAATTATGTTGAGCCCAGAGATAGAATTTTATGACAAACACTTTAAGAAAAAACGTAAAGGCCTATTTGAAAATGGCGAAATCGATATTCAAATAGAAGCTCCTGAAAATTTAGACACAAAAAAAATAGAAAAACTTTCATTCGGACTTAAATATCAAATATGTAGCGAACAAATTTGTTATTTACCTAAAACACTTTCAGTGAGCATTAAAGTCAGCGCTCATGAAATCAAAGAAGCACGAAGTGAATCTGCGCAGCTCGCAACGTTTCCTGCGGACTCTATTGAAAACCAACTTTCAAAAAACTTTTTCATGACTTATATTTTTGTCTTTTTAGCAGGGATACTGACAAGTTTTACGCCGTGTATATTCCCGATGATTCCGATTACTCTATCAATTTTAGGTCATGATGCTGAAAAAAAATCTCGACTGCAAAATGTAACGCGCTCTGTGTTCTACGTTCTTGGGATCGCTATGACTTATTCATTACTTGGTGTTGTGGCTGCTTTAACTGGATCTATTTTCGGACAAGCATTGACCAACAAATATGTTCTTATGACTCTTGTTACGCTTTTTGTATTTATGGCGTTTAGTATGTGGGGAGCGTTCGAATTACAAGTACCTGCGTTTATTCGTAACAAATTTGGTACCGGCAAAAGCCAAGGTTACATTGGCGCATTTGTCATGGGTCTTGTGGCTGGTATCGTAGCAAGCCCATGTGTTGGACCAGTTCTTGTTTCAATTTTAAGTTTTGTTTCAACTACACAGAGTATTTCTTTAGGATTCACGCTTTTGTTTACATATGCGATTGGATTAGGTCTGATTTTCATTGTTTTAGGTTTTTCTAGTCACGTCCTCAAAAAACTTCCTAAATCTGGTCCATGGATGGAATTTATTAAATTCTCTTTGGGCTTGTTAATGATTTTCGCAGCTCTTTATTACTTAAAATTCGTGTTACCGATCCAATACTGGCTGATTGTTTCAGGGATTGCTTTTATGTCGATTTCTGTATGGCAAGGTACTTACAACTTTCAAAAAAAGCACCCTTTTAGACAAGGTCTTTTTGTCACGACATTCGTTTTATCACTCTTGTTAACACTGACAACATTGGTCAAATTCGAGTATGTTGCCCCATTTTTTGATAGCAAGAACAGCCAAGTTAGCGAGTCTAAAGTTCAATGGATTGCTTACTCTAAACAAGAACTCGAGTCTGCCCGTGAGCAAAATCAGCCTGTCATGTTGGATTTCTTTGCTGAATGGTGCGGGGCCTGCCATGAACTAGAGGAAAAAACTTACACAAACCCTGAGTTTATAGAACTTTCAAAGCAGTTTAAATTGGTTAAAATCGATGCCACAGAGGATTTACCCGAAGTGCAGAAAATTCTTGAAGAATACCACATCAAGGGCTTGCCAACGGTCATATTTATCAATAAAAAAGGTGAAATTCTAAATGATCTGACTTTCACTCAATTTCTTGAGTGGAGTGAGCTTAAACCAAAAATGCTCAAAGTTTTGGAATAAGTTCAAAAAGAATGATTTATAAATACTAAATTGAATTTCGAACAACAATTGGAACTAATATGACAGAATCATCTCAACTCGTACGATTAAATAAACTCTTGGCTGAACGTGGATTAGCTTCGCGTCGTGGCGCTGATAAGCTTATCGAAGAAGGTCTTGTCACCGTTAATGGTAAAAAAGTTTACGAGCTTGGTGTTAAAGTTAATCCACACCAGGACAACATCGTTGTTGATGGCAAACCTCTTCGTTCTAAAAACCAAGATCTCTATATCATGTTTCATAAGCCTAAAAATGTTATCACATCTATGAGCGATCCTTTGGGTCGTACTACAGTTGCTGATTACATGGGTGATATTCCTGGTCGTGTTTTTCCGATTGGTCGTCTTGACTGGGATAGCGAAGGCTTACTGATCATGACGAATGATGGCGATTTCGCTAACAAAGTTATGCATCCAAAAACTGAAGTTACTAAAACCTACAATGTTAAACTAGATGGTCAACCAAGACCCGATCAAATTGAGAAACTTTTAAAAGGTGTTACGATTCCTGATGGCCGTGTTAAAGCCAAACATATTGAAAAACTAAAACCAATTAAAACAAAAAGCTCTAAAACATCTGCCAAATTTGATTGGTATAAAATTGTTATCACTGAAGGAAAAAACCACCAAGTTCGCGAAATGTTTAAAAAAATTGGCTTTGATGTTTTAAAACTTCAACGTGTAGCCATTGGTAAATTACGTTTAGGTGCTTTATCTCGTGGCGAATACGTTTTCTTAAACGAAGCCGCTCTAGATCGTATATTTATGGCCGACTTGCCAAATGAAACTCATTCTAAAAAAGATCAAAGATTTTCTTCGACTAAAAAAACTGCAAAATCGACTAACAACAAAAAAGCATTCAATCGTAAGCTGAACAAAGTGAATGCTGATTAGTTCAGATTCAAAAACAAAAAACTAGACCTTGGTCGGGTCATGTATTGTTGTCTTATTCCGATATGAAAATATATGAAAAAGACAACAATTTTACATTTATTAACATTAGCCTACATTTTATTTGGACTATTCATTTCTACAGTTGATGCTGCTGAAATTGAAATTGTCAGCGTTAAAAGAAACATCACTTTAGCAAATGATGAAAAACCATTTAAAGACTACTATTTAAATTCATCATCTGGTCTCAAAAAAAATTTAGTTGTTAAAGCTATGCGCAAAATCAGCGTTAAAAATCAATCGCAAAAAATAATTGGTGACTTTAAATCACCTATTGGTCTTTTGAAAATTATTCAAGTTGATGGCAATATCGCCGTAGCTCGCGAAATGACTCTGATGAGCCGCGAAGACGAAGCTATGCTCGAGCAAATTGGCATCATGGTTGGCGACACAATCGAAACCAAAGACAGCTATATCGAAAATAGCAGTAAAAAATAATCAATTTTTTTCAATCAATTCTAATTTTCAGTGACGATTTCGCAGATTTTATGGCACATTACGGCCCATGTCTGAAACACAAAATCAACAGTATTATCGTATTAGATTAACCAATATACCGCGCGCCCAAGAAGACGAATTGTCTGTTATCGCTTTTCATTTTGGGGCTCTTGGATTATCAGAAGCTTTAAGCTTTACGCAGCCTGATTTAACTTATGATCCATCATTGATACCAAAAAGATTTTTAGATTTAGACGTCTTTTTTAATAATAAACCTGAAAATGATTTCTTTGAAGCTCTTAAAAATCTAAATCCATTAATTCAATCGCAAACATTAACTGAAGACCAAAAAGATTGGCTTGCAGAATGGAAAAAAGGATTTGTTCCGTTTAAACTTGTCGGACCTGTTTGGGTTGTTCCATCATGGCTCGAAAAACCTGCCGAAGCTGAAAAGCAAATTCTGATCGATCCAGGAATGGCATTTGGAACTGGCACGCATGCGACAACTAAAATGGCTTCGTACTTTATTCACAAGCTATCAACTGAATCAGCGACTGATATAAAAAACTGGAATGTTTTAGACGTGGGAACTGGTACTGCTATTTTAGCAGTACTTGCCGAGCTCTGCGGTTACGGAATTATTACAGGTATCGAAATTGATCCTGAAGCTCGTAGAAAAGCTCGTGAAAACTGTGAACTCAATAAAACTGAACAAGTCATGATATCAGATCAGCAACTTGACGAAGTTCGTGATCAATACGAAGTCGTTGTAGCTAATATTATCGATGGTGTTTTGATTAAATTACGCAAAGATCTTATTCGCGTCGTCAAACCTCAAGGTCATTTATTTTTAACTGGTATACTACAAGAACGTGATAACTTGTTTTTCGAACGATTTATTGAGGCTACACCAGAAATTAAAGTCTTAAAACGCATTCAAAAAGACGAATGGGTTGGATACTGGGTTCAAAAACAATAAATCATGAGACGCTATTGGATTCAAAAAAATCAAATTTTTCAAGACCAAGTCACATTTAAAGGTGATCAGTTTCATCATATTTTCGATGTCTGTCGCCAAGAAGTCGGTCACCATTTTGAAGTTTTGACTGAAGACTCGCATGCATATCTAGTCGAAGTCACTGCAGTTGGTAAAAAAGATGCTCAAGCCAAAATTATCGAAGAACGTATTATCGCATCACTAGCTAAACCGCATATTCATTTAGCGATGTCGATTCCGAGATACAATGTTTTTGATTCAACGATTGAGCGTGCAGTTGAAATGGGAGTTTCATCCATTTTGCCATTTGTTTCGCAATACAGTTTTATTCGTAAAGAAAAAGAACTACCGGCCGGAAAAGAAGAACGCTGGCAAAAAATTATTGTTTCAGCAACTCAGCAATCTGGACGTGGCGAACTTATGAAAGTTCATGAAATCACAAATTGGTCAAAAATGTTGTCATTCATTAACCCAAATGAAAAAAACTGGTGTCTTTTTGCTTATGAGGGGCAAGCTGCCAAACCTATTTTTGATGAGATTAACTCGCTTCGTAAACAATTTTTGTCAAATGCGAACGACGTACCAGACAATATCTGGTTAATTGTTGGCTCTGAGGGTGGATTTTCAACGCAGGAGGCAGAGGAAATGCACAAACTAGGCCTTCATCCAGTGACACTAGGCTCACAAATTTTACGTGTGGAAACGGCTTGCCTGACTTTAGTCTCCGTCTTAAAGTATGAATTCGGGCTAATGAAATAGCCAAAGGGGCCAGGTTATGAGTCAAAATATAAACGATCATTCAAAAAACGATCCATTTGATGAATTTGAATTTAAACCTCTAACTGAAGGTCTAGGTTTTCATAAAAAGAATAATAACAAGAAAGTTGAATTTAAAAATTCACATTTAACTTTTGATCATTCTGTTGACTCATCAACCTCTCAAGCACAAACGAATCAAAATCTTAATAAGTCGAATTTAACAGAGCGCCCAACAGCTGCTAAGCAGAACATTCAAAATAACTTCAATCTACAATCACCACTTCCACGCATAGAAGATGTTCCTGTTAATCGTAAAACATCAATTAACATACCCACAATTGAAGACGACTCTATTACCAAAGCACAGACTGCTGTTAATGAAATTCTCAAAACGCTAAATCAGAAAAAACAACAAGAAGAATCTCTTTTACGTAATAGACGTAAAGTCACTTGGGTTAATGCAACACCATCATTATCAGCTGGTTTTCTTGATACTATGCTTGTTACTGCTTTGTTTTTATTGAGTCTAATCGCCATGCTTGTTATTACTAAAATTGATTTAATTGCAAATTTAACACATCCAGATCCTCAGTATTTAGTCTACTGGGCAGGATTAAGTTTATTAGCGTCAGTTCAAATTATTTATTACGTTAGTTGCCGCACGTTCATGGGTTTTACACCTGGTGAATGGGCTTTTGATCAACGCTGTGGTAATGAAGTTCAAATGGCTTCTACAACTTATGTTCTTAAAGTACTTGCTCGCACGAGTTTAAACGCAGCGACTGGCTTTATTTTATTTCCGATGATTTCAATGCTTATTGGTGAAGATGTTTTAGCAAAATTGACTGGCATACAAATTCAAATGCAAAAAGTTTCTTAAGTCATATGAGTTTTCCAAAAGTTCTAAACTCGACACAATTAGATCAATTCGTTCAAGCAACCAAAGAAAAGAATAAAAAAATTGTATTCACAAATGGTTGCTTTGATTTACTGCATATCGGACATGTTCGCTATTTAGAGCAAGCCAAATCTCGTGGTGATATTTTGATTGTCGGTATTAACACAGATGCATCTGTTCAAAAATTAAAAGGCCCTACACGTCCTATTCAAAACGAAAATGACCGCGCTGAAATACTTGCATCTTTAAAATCAGTTGATCACACCGTTCTATTTGGCGAAGAAACTCCGATTGATTTAATCAAACAAATCAAACCAGATGTTCTTGTTAAAGGTGGCGACTGGGCTATTCAACAGATTGTCGGTTGGGACTTTGTACAAAGCTATGGCGGCCAAGTTGAGTCTTTGCAATTTATCGATGGCCGATCAACAACGCAAATTATTGCAAAATCTCAGAAATAGTCTTGTTTGCAAAACAAAACCCCACACAAAGCTCTGTCCATGTCTCAACATTCGCCAAGGGATTTAAAGTCCCATCCTTAGTCCAGACTTTAAATCAAGAAAAGGCAACAGACGTTCTACATCACACTATTTCAATCACGAGATCGATTTTATCAGAGTCACTACTAAGCAAATCCAGTAAATAACTTTAATAATATCTAAACTTATTCTTAAAACACGCCGAATTAACAAATAGTTTTGTTTGTTCATTCGACACCTCCAATCCGAAAAGCGGAGGATGTTGACACTTAAAAGCTATGTGTGGGGAAACTCAAACATAGCTTTTAGTTTTTTTGCAGATCGTGAGCCAGGGATTTTAAGTAAGGACTTTAGTCTACGTTTTTTCGTAAAATTTCATACATCGTAAACAGCTATTATCTTTAAAATCTAAAGCGACCCCGCACACTTTCCATAAATAGCAATATACTTCGAGGATTTAAAGTCCCGACCTTGGGCTTGATTTCAAATCAATTGATCCACTTACGTCCTACGGATAACCTTTATAACATTTGTAAAATAACTGTAATCTGTAAACAGATTAAAATAATTCGCAAAAGCTCTAAAGTCAGTATTAAATACTGACGAACATGCTTATAGGTTTTGGGCATGTTGGCCTCCTTTCGAAATAAAGGAAGTTCATGTTACTCAAAAAGCTGCGGGGTCACTTGCAGCTTTTTGCATTTTTAGGGCTTGGCTGAGATCCTGCTTATTTTGAGATCGAGATATTATTAATCCGAGTTTTAGATAACTTCTAGTTCGAAGCTACATTTACAGAAGAACTATCATTAATTAATGTTCTAACAGTTTCTAAAGAGTTTAAAGTTTCGCTATCAGGTGAACCTGTTTGGATAACTTGGTTGATAACTGCCACTAATGAGGAATAGTTTTGAACTGAGTAACCGGCAAATTGTGTATCGCGTCTGTTACGTGAATCAACAAGTTGAGCCGTGTTACCGCTTTTGATTTCGGTTAATCCGTATTTAATGATTTCAAGAGCTTTCATAACAACTACTTTTTGCTTTGATTTTAAAACCGCTTGTAAGCTTGAAATATATTGTGACTGGTTATATGTCACTAATGCAGCTTGAATGTATTCTTGGTATGTTGTTGAAGCTGATGATTGATACATTGCTAATAATGCAAAGCTGTCTGCTGATGGAGTTAAACGTAAAGCATATAAAGCTAAACCAACATATTTTTGATCTTTTTGATTTAAAGCTTCGTTTTGTAAGCTGTAAAACTGATCACGAGTCATTTCATTATTTCTGTAAGCATTTACGATATCTTGAACAGCTTCTTTAGATGCTTTTGTATAAAATTCTTGTCTGTATTGATCGAAAGACTTTTTGTCTTTTGTGTCTTTATTTTGAACTGTTGTTTCTTGGTTTTGATTTTGCGCCATAGTAGGTTGAGCTGCATAATAATTATTTTGATCAGCGTTAGCTTTATTAACTGCCTGTTTAGCATCTTGCTTAGCTGCAGCTTGAGCACGAGCTTGAGCCTCTGCAGCTTTTTTCATTTTATCTTGTTCAGTTTCAGTTTTTTTAAGCATTGCAAAATTAGGAGAATTTGTTTTTTTATTTTCTTTTTTAGCTTCAGCTTTTTTAGCTGTATCTTTGGCTTTGGCTTGCGCTAATGCACGTGGTTTAGCTGCAGATTCCTCTTCATCAGCTGAATACTCACGATCAATTTGGCGACCGCTTAAATCGTATAAAGCAGCTTGATCTTCAGCTTTACCCATTTTGTAATCAATTTGAGATTCAGACAAAGCACCATATGATTTGTGATTCATAAAAGACATCTGCTTAAAGAAAAATCCAAGACCTACAACACAAATTGCTAAACCTGATAAGATCGCCTTTTCATTTTTAGTTAAAGTTTGTGCCATATGTGCCTCCTTTTAAATTAAGCCAAATGGTTAACTTACATAAGAGCAGGCTTTGCACCAATTTTAGGTCATCTAATACAATATACGGGGTTCACAACGTCGATCTATGAGACATTATAAGAATATACATTTTTTGGAATGACATCTGTCGAGACTTTTGACAAATAAAAAAAACCGTCTTGAATTGAGACGGTTTTTAAAAGTTATGTAGAAATCGCTCTAGAACTATAGAGTGAATTTTATTTTTTCCATATACTTGCTGGCAGAGCTATACGAGTTGCATCTCCGCGTCCATCTGTAAACCCCCAATTCGCAGTCGCAAATATATTAGCACCATTAAAATCCAGAGCTCCTGAGCCCTCACTACGATAATCGTAATATTGATTATATGAAGATCCTAAGCGAATCACTTTAGAACCTAATTTAGTTGCATCTTGTATGGCGACTAAAAGATTTTGATTTTTTGCCCATGTATTCGATGTTGCCGCAGCATTGTAAGTGTTCATAAATAAAAAACCTTTTTTAGTGCGGTCATACACTTTACCAAAGTGCATTCCTATTGACCATGAACCGCCATCCAAATCTGGATAGCTAATAGATTTTATACCACATGTGTACGCATTCGAATAACTATTCGGGATCAAAGAGCATTTAGCAGTTGATGTACTTGCAATATCAACGGCTTCAATCCAGTCATTACGATTATTTTGAGAAACAAACATTTCTTCACCATTCGGCCCCCATGCCCAACCAGAGTGAGACGCATCCGAGCCAATTCTAACCGGATCAGAAAAATCTTTTAAAAATGCTTTTGGACCATCAACCATCGTATTCACATTTGCAGTCTCACCATATTGTGGATCTGTTGAAACATATTCAAAGTGAATAACAACTCTTAAACCAGAAGGTGACATTTCAACCATATTAGGACGACGAATATGTTTAGCTGGCGCTGTTGGCGAAACGATGACGACGCAAGGTGCTTTGGTGTATCCAGAGCAAGATGGTTGCATAGTCGATAAAACTTTATTTTGAACTCTATCGTAAACTAAAAAAGCATATGGTAACCAAGTACCACCAGTACCACTATCCATAACTTGCCAAGCCCAATAACGAGAATCATTTGATGAATCACCTTCAACATCATTCATGATCAATGCATTTGGATATGAACCCACCGGAAACTCAGCGCTAAAGTCATGAATTAAAGTTGGAGCAGATAATGTCAACGCTTGCGGGTCTAAGTCCATGTAATAAAAACTCATATTTACATTTTCACCCTTAGTGGCAGAACTATCACCTACTGAATGCCCTACAAAATAAAATCTATATGGATGATCACATGTATAGTTCCAGCGAATTTCATTAACTTCGCCGATGCTTTTTCCAGTTATTGGATCGGCTGTTTTGTTAAACTTAATTGGTGCAATCATTTTGTTGTCAGACACTCTATATATCCATGCACTTGTACTATTATCACCATGAACTAAAACAAACTCACCTGTAACATTGGCTGGAGTATATCGTGAATACACGATGGCTGAAATTGGACTTTTATGATTACCATAATCTCCAACCAATTCGCTTTTGTCTGCAAAACGCGTGACCTTAAATCCAGTAACCGGGTCTGTGACAACTGCGCTTTTCGCAGGGTATGTACCCTTATTTGGAATTGGAATAATCGACTTATTATTAACTAAAATTGTTGGCTCTGAAGTGGCATACGGATTAGCTATCGTATTCAACGGAGAACATGCAACTGTGTTGGTTGTACCAGATGTTGCAGTTGTACCAGACGTAGTTGTTGTTGAATCACTATTACCACCACCACCGACAGAAGATGAAGAATCTGTACTGCTCGAATCAATTTTTTGTGCTGATGGCAATTCACTCGACAAATGGCCAGAGCAATTTTGAAATCCAAACAGAAGTATACTAGATACGCACACAATAGCGATTCGCGAGCGATTCATATGTGTATTGATTTGAGACAATGTAGATTTCACTTATACCCCCAGATATGATCTTACCTAGAGAACACCTGCAAATTAAACATGTAAATCTCAATTAAATAAATTGAGACATGCGATTCATATAAATGAATAATCATTCGACAAAATGATGAGTTTTCGTAAAACCTGAATACAGATTAATTGGCACTGCAGTTATAATTTAAATCAACTTTATACCCAATTGGCACTGCTGGATTAAAAATTAAACTGTTGTTTTCAACTTTTACAGAAACACTACTCATTGAAGGTGTCAGTTTAACATCGACATCACCAACAGGGGTACATTCTAATGGAATAGATCCCAATGTATTAACTATTCTTTCTTTAAAATAGTTTAAATTTTGCGAGTAATCTGAATCGCAAATACTACCAACAGAACCATTCGTTAAACCCGATAACTCAGCATATTTAAATCCATAATGACTTTTTGAACCGTCAGCATCTTGCATAGACATACAAGTTGAATCATTCGGTTTTACAATGATTGAATTGACCGCAAATCTTTTATTCATTCCGAATTTTTGTTTAATTTTATTAACATAATTTGCAGGCAAGTCATCAGCATCTAAAGGTTGCAATTCTCCTGTATAGTATTGGTATGCAGGATCACCACCAACAGATCTCTCATCTTCATCAGAAATCATAATTACCGATAAAGAAGCATCATCTCTGTAACAATTATTATAACTACCATACTCAGCATGCCAATAAGCCGCTTTAATACCTCTCTCATCATCTGTACCGGCCCAACCTGCACCTATTGCTTCAATAGTATTTTTAAAAATAGAGTTTGGATCTGATGCACCAGTTTTCATAACCCATTTTGGCGAACCTAGATAATTCACCCAATTACGTGAAGCACCCCAATACAAAGTTCCATTTCCCGAAACATCTTGAGCACGAGTGATCGTTACACACATATTCCAATCAATACTCAAACTCGTTAAACTCGATACGAATGTTTGCAACTTATCTGCTAATTTTCTGTTATCACTTAACATTGAGTTTGAATCATCTACGACAAGCAATATATCAACTTTATTATCAGAAGCTTGTACAGTTTTTGAATACGTGACTTTACGATATTCTTCAGGTTTAGCTGTAATCGTAACTTCTAGCGGAGCTGGTAAAACATATGAATTATACCCATTATATTTAGCCGTTAGAAAAATGTAATATGTGCCAAGCCCAGCAGACAAAAAGTCAGGAGTTGATGAAGCGCCACTTATGTTAGATATAACAACCGGCACACCATTTTTGTAAACTGTCCACTCGTGAGTCGCTGTAACAGGAACGCAGTTTGATGTTAATGTTGGATTTGTTGTTTGCTGCTGTATGGTGACGGCAACTGAATCCCCGTTCAATCGAGGCGAGCAATTCACAGCGGCTACAGTTCCGCCCGAGTTATCAACTGTTATTTGTAAAGGAGTTGTTGTAGCCCAGTTTTTGTAACCTGATTTTGAAACAGTTAAATAAATCATGTACGTGCCAGTGCCTAAACTCATAAAATCAGGATTTGAATTTGCATCTTTAAGATCGGCAACAGTTACTGTTTCTCCTGATTTTTTAACTTGCCATGTATATGTACCATCACTTGGCACACAGTTAGCTGATATCAATGGCTTACTTGAAGTACTATTTAATGTTAGATTGGTTACATTACCATTTATGCGTGGATTACAAACAATAGCTGGCAAATCTGTTGTTGGTAATTCGTTAACAATCACAGTCAGTGGAGTTGAACTTTGCCAATGCGCTGAATCGGGAGCTGTCGCATAAAGCGAAATTTTGTAAGTACCTAAACCATAGCTTTTAATATCAGGTGTTGACATCGCGCCAGACAATCCCGCAATTGTAATACCTGTACCATTTTTTGTGACTGTCCAAATGTAAGTCGTGTTAGACAAGTTACAATTAGCTGAAACTTTAGCATTAGCATCATTAGCATTAAGCGTAACTGAAGTTAATGTGTCATTAAGTTTTGGATCACAAGTTAATGAGTTTCCTATTGTTGAACTCGATACAACAAACTCTAATGGTGTCGCTGCTGTATAAGATGATAGTTTTCCTGTGTTATCTTTAGCATTTAAAAATACATAATAAGTACCAGCGCCTAAAATTCGAAGATCTACACTTTGTGGATTCGCACCAGTCAGAGTCGGCACCGATAGAGTCACAACTGACATATCAGATTTTTTTACAACCCACTCATATGTTAAATCTGAAGTTTTACAATTCGAGAGCAAGTTTGGTAAAGCTAATGCTGAATCAGTTGTATATGTGTACGATGTCGCACTCGGGGCAATTTTAGGATCACACTGTACAGATTCTTTAGTTTCGGTTACGCCAACTTTAATTGTCTCTGATTTAGAAAATTGTACAGGAGCACAGCTCGAATTTATTAATGAAAAAACAAATACAGCCAATATACATAAATAAACTTTCATAAAAACCATTCCCCTATTTTCTCAGGGTAATGCATTTAATTCATTTTAGAAATCTATCGAAAGTCTTGAATTTACTTTTTATGACTAAAGTCACTATTGCACAATAAGGTCTAGAACTCATCTAGACCTTATTGTGCAAGCGAGCTTCTACAAAGTAAACTGATACAAACGCGCTATTTACAGGAGAAATATGAGCATCTTACTCACGTTACTAACGATTTTTAATATTATTCTTTTAGCTGGACTTTCATTTAGCCTGTATTTGAAAGTTAAAGAAAAAAAAGAAGATCAGCGCATCACTAAAGGCTTACAGCTATTACAAAGCAAAATATCAATTTTAGAAGATCTTTCTGACAAAACTGATGAGCAAGTTCGTAAACTGATTCATACACTAGATCAAAAAGCTGTTGAAGTTAGACAAACTCTTATGAATACAGAAGAACAAGTTCAACGAATAGATGATATGATTCAAAAAGGAATTCAGTTCTCTCAAGAACTTAAAGAGCACACTCCTCATGATGAATTACATGGACGTCAAAAAACAGCTCTTTATGTTAAAGCTGCAAAATTAGCCCATCAAGGCTCATCGCTTGACGAAATTTTAAATGAAGTTGATTTAACCCCTGCTGAAATCCAAATGATTATTAAAGTAAATAAAGAAAATCTACAGTTCTCTGAACATCATTTACCAAACTGGATTAATCAAAATCAACCCCATGCTAAATCTACAGAAATGTTACAACAATCAGAACTAAAAGCATTTGCAGATGCACTTTCAGCTCAAAGTATTCAATACTCAAATGTGCCACAAAGTTTTGATATGTCTTCAAACAACAATCAGATCAATACTGCTATAAACCAGAATCAAATCGGTACTAACGAAACAAAAAATATTCGACCTTTTGAATTCAGACGAATTACTAAACCATAGATTGGATCATTTGATTCAATCTATCCATCGCGGCATTAAACTTTTGAATTTCTGTAGCAAAACTCAAACGCAAAAATCCAGGTTCACCAAATTCTTCACCAGGAACTGTCGCGACATAAAAATCTTCTAAATAGATTTTACCAAAATGCTGAGAACTCGTTACAAGTTCACCTTTGTATTTACGTCCTAGTAGTCCTTGTACATTAATCCATAAATAAAAAGCACCATCAGGCTGATAGACTTGCAAGTTTGGCACTTGTTTTAAACGAGCTAAAGCAGATTCAAGACGCTGCTTAAGTAAAATATTGGTTTTTTCTATGTCCGCCTCACCATGCAATAAAGCTTGTTCGGCTGCCGCTTGTGATATTGATGATGGCGCACCCATAGCCTGCGATGCAAAATCTCCGATAGCTTTAATAACAGTTTCAGACCCAAGAGCCCAGCCAATTCGCCACCCAGTCATAGCATACGCCTTAGAGCCACCATTAATGACTATTGTACGATGAGTGAGCTCTGGTGTTTGCTGTAAAATATGTGCTGCTATTTTGCTTCCGTTAAGCATTAAACGATTATACATATCGTCTGATATCACAACTACGTGAGGATTTTTTTTCAAAACTTCACCGATGGCCTTTAACTCACTAGCCGTGTAAGCAAACCCTGTCGGGTTAGAAGGTGAGCAGAATAAAAATACTTTTGTTTTTGCAGTGATTGCTTTTTCTAAACGCTCTGCTGAAATTTTAAAATTATGCTCAGCTTTACAATCGATAATCACAGGTTTTGCTCCTGCAAGTTCAGCCATTACTGGATAGCTGACCCAGTACGGTGAATGAATAATAACTTCATCACCTGAATTACATAAAACTTGTAAAGCAGCAAAGATAGCAAACTTAGCACCACTGGTCACAGCGACTTCTTTAGCTGGGGAATATTTTAAACCCAAATCAATTTCAGTTCTTTTAGCAATCGCTTGTCTTAATTCGATAGTCCCTTGAGCTGGAGTATATTTGGTATGACCTTTTTGAATAGCTTGAATACCAGCTTCTGCTGCCACGGGAAATGTTGCCCAGTCAGGCTCACCAACAGTTAATGAAATCACATCGTGACCTTTACTTTGAAGTTCTTTGGCTTTAGCTACTAAAGCCAAAGTTGGTGAAGATTTCAAATTTAATGCTCGCTGTGATAACATAAAAACTCCGTTTCTATTTTGAATTGACTCAATTACTCTGAATATTTTTTCATTAATTCTTTTTTTACTTTTTCAGGCACTAGTCCATTCAGTTCGCCTTTATTCTTAGCCACTTCTTTTACGCCTCGAGAAGAAATAAAGTAGTACTCTGGTCGAGAAAAAATCATAAAAGTTTCAATTTCAGGAGCTAGCGTTTTATTCATACTAGCAAGTGCCCCTTCATATTCAAAATCAGCGACTGCACGCATACCGCGAACAATAACTTTGGCATTTTTCTTTTTCATGTAATCAACCGTAAGACCACTAAAAAAATCAACTTCAACATTTTTTAAATGGCTAATTTCAGATTGAATAAACTGAGCACGCTCTTCTGCGGTAAACATATATTTTTTATCTCCAGCTTGTGCTACAAGCACAATAACTTGATCAAAAATACGAGCTAACCTTTGGATAATATCAACATGTCCAATTGTAATAGGATCAAAACTTCCGGGATAAACGGCTATATGTGACATGCGCTAATCCTCCACTTTTTTTGAAAATAAAGAAAGACTTTTGTCGCCATAATCTTGCTTGTCATAACATATCAAATGACTATATTCGGCATCGATACGCTCTTGCTTAATGGCTTCTATCGCGATTAGAGTTTCTGCTTTAGTGCATTGGCTTTGCGCAAGAGCTTGCATAACATCGTGTGCTATTTTTTCAGTAAAAGGCGGATCTACTAAGATCAAATCAAATGGTTCACCTGCGTATGTTTTTAAAAATGCAAAAACATCTTTCTGAATAACACTAGCTTCTTCTTTTGCTATTTTTAAAAGTTGAACATTTTCTCGAATTATACTGATCGACTTTGAATTCTTCTCTACAAAAGTTACATGCTCGGCACCACGTGAAAGAGCCTCTAGCCCCAAATTGCCTGTGCCTGCAAACAAATCTAAAACCCTTGCCCCATCGACACAACTCATCCACTTATTGAAGAGTGTTTCTTTAACACGATCCATAGTCGGACGAATATGATCAGCTTTAAAGCTAACCAAATGACGTCCTTTATACTTTCCGGATATAATTCTCATATAACTCCAACATTTGCTGCGTAATAGTTTGTAAATGTTCAAAAGGCTTATGCACAAAAGCAATAACTTGCGGATACTCCTCTGTATGAAAATGGCCTTGTTGATGTCCTGAAAATGCCGAAATAATAACAACAGGCGCAAGACTTTTCATTTCATTTAAAAAGTCGAACCCATTTTTTTCGGGCATTAACAAATCAAGTATAACTAAATCAATTTTTTCTGATGCAAACATCGTCAAACCAACAGCACCATTTTCAGCTTCAAACACTTGATGGCCCATTGACTTAAAGGCTCGTGCTAGCGATTTTCTAATAAGATCTTCATCATCACAAACTAAAATATTCAAAAACATACCTCTCAGACTAAACGATTGAAGCGCAATATGAAACGCGCTCCAGATTTATAAGTGTTATCGTAAATAAGATCAGCACCCATTTTATTCATGATTTTTTTGGATATAAATAAACCAAGACCTGTACCCTCAGAATCTTTTTTAGTTGTAGAAAAAGCCTGAAACATTTGTTCCGTTAATGCTTCGTCTACTCCTGGCCCTGCATCTTCAAAGTAAACATCATAATGGTTTGCAAATATCTGATCATATATTTTAATTGAACCTTTTTCACCCATCGCCTGACATGCATTTTTAATGAGGTTAAAAATAACTTGTTGAGCTTGATTTAAACTCAACTGCACAGGCACATTCTTAACATCGATGAAAATATTATGATTTCTTGTGATTGTTTTAAGTAAAGGTATTGTTTTTTTAATAACTTCTTCGATATAGACTGTAGTCATCAAAGATTTGTTATCAGAACTGAATTGCAACAGATCGGCAATAATATTTTGACAACGAACGATACCCTTAAGTATTTCATTAAGATCATTTTTAACCGTTGAACTCTTAACATGTTCTTGAGCCATTAAAAATTCAGTCATTAACTTCAAACCCGTTAAAGGATTATTGAGTTCATGAGCCAAATGATTTGCTAATTGACCAATAACGCTCATTTTTTCATTCATGATAACTTGAGACTTCAGCTGATCAACTTCAGATTGGTCCTCATAAAATACGAAATAATACTTTTGATCAGAATTAAAACTAACAGTATTAACTTTGTATTTTTTATTTAACGTATAAATATAATCGAAATTCTGCTTAATAGCTGCAGCTTTCACCCCAGAGCTGTCACTATTTTTGAGCTTTAAGACGGGACATGTTTCACAAGGACTCTGACGTGATGCTAAAATTTCATAACATTTAAATTTTTGCGATGTATCTTGAGCACTTTCAGATGGCAAGTAATTTGATTGCACCAAATTAAACTGCTCATCAACGACGTGCAAAGGTTGCGCGTAAGAATCCGCAAACAAATGCCATTTATCCATTAAAAGTTTTACTTGCTGCTGCAAATAAGATCTTTCAATCATAAGCACAATCAAATCAACAATTTGATCTAAATAGGAATGGAGATCATCTAAAACTGGATTCTGTACTTTTGATTCAAGAAACATCAATCCAATTTTATTTTTTTGATGAAATCGCCATTGAATCGGAAAACCAAAAGGTCTACCCAAAGCAGCTTCTAATTTAGCGCGATTCAAGTTTTGCTGTTCGTCTAATAAGTTTTTATTTTTATAAAACTGTGCAAAATCACGATTAAAATACACAAATAAAGTCTCATTATTCGGCAATTCTAAATAAAAACTTAGAGTTAAAAATGCACTATTTTTTTTGATTTCTTTCCAAATAAGTTCACACAGACTGTCTATAAAATTATTTTGGCCACTATTCAAGTTCAGAAAATCAAGTATATGATTTAATTTTTTTTCGTTATTTTTTCTAAATTTTTCTTCGTTTCTGAATTGGATTAAAGATTGGTTATACTGCGCATATTCAGTCTCTAGATGATTAATCTCTAACTCATTCATAGAAAGATCTTTAACAACGCTTCGAGATCTACTTTTATTCAAAGTGTTTTTAATAAAATTTACGACGTGACCTAAATCATTATTTACGTCACCGATAAAGCTAAATGTCATTTTATTAAAAAAATCTGCTGTGAACTGGTTTTTATCTATCAGTAAAATGCGAAAACGAGAATCAAAAACCTCATCTAAAAAATGAGGTTCAGTTTGTATAATACCAATATCGTACTTAGATTCGCCGCATTCCTCAGCATACTGAGTTTGCGACTTAACCGGAACAAATTTAAAGTCCGGAAAAGCCTCAATTAAAGGTAGTAATTCTATAGTCTCTTGTACAAAAACGACCACAGAATAACGCTATCATAGACTTGTATGTTTTCCAAAATAATAAGTGAGCTTATTCATCTCTAACTGCGCCAAATCAGTGCGTCCGACTTTTATCAAAAGTTTGGCATGACACTCAGTCAGCTCGCCATCAAAGTTATAGTTCTGTAAATAGAAATTAACTTTATCTAAAGAATCACGTATAGACTCGGGATTCTCGTCAGTCCACACAGTCATGAACTTCAAAGCCGAAGTGTTATGCGGATTTAAATCAAGTGCTTTTTCCAAGTTGGCTTTCGCCAATTCAACATCACCTTTATTAAAATGATGTAAAGCTAAAGCCGTCCACCCTGTGTCAAATGTAGGGTTAATATTCACAGCACTTCTGAGACACTCAATCGCGTTTTCAATATCTTGTCGGCTTGAATAAACAAGGGCCTGCGCATACTCTAATTCTGCATCCAGAATATTTAAAGCTCGCATTTCTTGGCATAAATTATCAAGCTGTTCAAAGTTATTCTCTAGAGTATAAATACGTATTAAATTTTTATAAATTAGACTTTTTTGAATTGGACTTATTGATGAACCCAACAGGCGAAATGATAGTTGTTTAGAGTTCTCTAATTGCATATCCATAGACAGCATATGCATATATTTTATTTTATCATCTGCTAAGTCACTCATTTCTGAAATAACTTTAAGTGTTTTCAACTGAGCTTCACGATCTTTTAGTGCAGCTTGAGTATTCGCAAGCAAACGCAAAAAATCGAGATCTTTAGAATACTGATGTGAAATTTGAATAAGATTTAGAAAAGCTTTTTTATATTTTTTTTCTGCAAATAACTGACAAGCACTAATATATAACGGTTCACGAGCGAGCATCCTGCCTCCATATAGTTTATAAAATAACGATCATCTTGATCTTTATTGAATTGTTTCAACTCAACTATTGAAATAGCAAATGCAGTGCCAGCTTTAATACTACGAAAACCAAAAATAAACCTCTGAATCTCACATTATTATGACGTGAAAGTCAGAGGTTTGACTATTAGACCTTTAACTAGGCAACATTTGGCTTATAACCAGCCATTGCTTTTTTAGCTAAGCGCACATCTTGTAATTCTTTGATGATTTTAGATTTAGCTTCATCAATAAGTGCTAATACTTGCATATCTTGATCGATAATTCTCTCAACGAACATTTCTTTAATTCTCATGCACTCACGTAAAGCAGCTTTATCTGTTACTGTGAACACACCATTGATTTCTTTATGCTGCTGATGTGATTTGATGACTTCTTGATCCAAGTGCTTCAATATTTTAATCAAATCTTCGCGCTTATTATAGAATTTTTCGATATCATCATACATTCCAGATTCTAATCTTGAAATTTGAGTTTCATTCAATGAAAAAAACTTTTCTAGAAAATGATTTTTCTCTGTCAATAGTTGTACAATACGAATCATGCTGCTCCCCCTTTTTCATCAATTTCTTTTTTGTATTTTTCGACAGCGACTTTCCATCCATCAAATAAGTTTTCTATAACTTTTAAACTATTTCTGAGTGGATCTATTTCGCCAGAGATATTCGCTTTTGTGTATTGATCAAGCACATAGGTGTACAATTGATCTAACTGCGCAGCAATTTCACCCCCAACTTTGTGGTCCAGCGAAACTTGCAGTTCTAAAATAATATCATACGCGCGCATAATATTACTTCCGCGTTCGGCAACTTTTTTTTGCTCAGCTGCTTGTATGGCTAGCTTAGTAAATTTAATGGCCCCCTCATAAAGCATCAATAATATCTGCTCTCTTGGCGCACTTAAAATCGATGTCTGCTTGTACTTCTGATATGGATTTGCTGCCATAACTTATTCTACCCCTTTCCTATTTGTTGCCCTTGAGCCTGCATCTTTGCCATCGTTTCTTCCATTTGAGAGAATTGACGACGCAGAGATTCCTCACGCTTTTCGAGCTGTTTTTCTTTTCTTTGTATTTTTTCATCTATATTAGAAACTTGCTTTTGCATGTTGGATTTACGAGCTCCAACTGATCCCGACTGCGAATCAACAACTTCTCTAAGTTTTGATTTCATTGATGTGATAAACCCCGTATTAATGAGATTACCTCTTAAAAATTCAACAACGTTCTTAGGATTTGATGAGACAGCTTTTTTAAATTTATCTGCACTGTAGTTCAACGTACCATTACGATTAAACTCGATACCTAATTCAATAACCCGATTAATCGGACTATTTGTTAATTGACGATCTTGAATAATATTACGCAGCCGAGATTCCGTCATACGCAACATACTATCGCCACCAAGAGGACCTAGTTTGGGATTGCCTGATTTATCATTAGTCAGTTTATTCTGATTTTGAATAAAGCCTAAAGCTGCATTATATGCATCGACAAAGGATTTCATTTTATCGCCGATAGCATCGTAATTTTCTGTTACTGTTAATTTAACTGGAGTTCCTGGTCGAGCCTGCTTTAAATCAATAGCCACTCCGGGAATAACATCTGTCACTTTATTTGTTGCAGATTCAATCTCATGCCCGTTAACTTTGAATTTAGCATTTTGTGCAGCCAGTTTATCTGCAAAAGAAAAATCGACGTCCCCATCAACCATATACACTTTTGGAAAAATAATTTCGTTATCATCACCAGTCTGTGTACCCGTTAATTGTAATTTAAAACTCTCTTCTTTATCTTTACGATCATTAATGATTGTTGCTCTAACACCAACATTCGAAGCATTAATTTTGGTAGCCACTTTTTCTAGAGTTGACTGATCCTGCGAAATGTAAACTTCTTGCTCACCCTGTGGCGTATCAAACTTAATATAGCCCACACCTATCGAAGTTTGATCTTTGTCAGCGACACCTGTTGATATCACCGAAGGTTTTGTTGCGAGTTGAGAAACTTCTAATGTCCAATCGCCCGAATCAGCCACAGCAGGATCAACTGTGCCATCTAATATATCAGGAAAACCTGATACAAACTTCATATCACTAAAACCACGAGTGCCTATAACTGAACCTAAATTTTTAATGATGTCGTTTATTTTGGATTCAAAATCAGTGACGAGTTTTACTTTGTCTTCAATTTTGGCTTTGTCTTCTTGCATTTTTTTAATAGGTGTACGTTCAGCTTCGATCACTTGATCGACCAAGTTTGGTGGAAGTCCTCCTCCTGATAGTCCGCTGATTCGTATTGGCACTTGCATTTCCTCCATGAAAGACATTTGCTCTTGAATCAGTATGTCAGAAAAAAATGCTTAAACGTGAGTCAATTGATTGTCGTACGACCATTAACGAGTAGGAATTTTTATCCTAGGACCAATGTATTGGGCATTTGCCATAGAGATTATCGATCTCATCTTGTCTGGACTAAGTTATTGGAATATAAATAGATTTATATTTAAAATAGGACTTTTTCTTGCTTTAATGCATAAAAATAGACATCATTGTAAATATTCTGTTAAAAAAGTTAATGAGGAATACATGGAAAACAAAAATGCTTTAAAACAACATTTCGGAAATCTTGGCGATTTTTTAAAAGATAAACGTGAACAAAAAAATTTAACACAAACTGATGTTGCCAAAGCCTGCAGCTGTAAATCTCAATTTGTTTCTAATTGGGAGCGCGGTATGTGCTCACCACCGTGGGATATTTTAAAAAAACTATTAAAACTTTACGATATTCCTGAAAAGCAAATATTCAATTTTTTAATGAAAGAGCACGAGAAACTTATTATTACGAACTTAGGCATTAAAACAAAAAAAGTTTAAGCTGTCCGTTTAAGCAAATTCCCTTTAGATGTGTCCGAATCTTGTAAGTACGATGCATCTAAAGCATCCCATAAATCAAACTCGCCTATTTTGCGAATAATATTTTGCTGGCTGTCCTCGACAATAGCGTAAAAGAAACCGTCTTCATCAATTAATTTAGCTTTCCAACTCATATCAGACATAAACTGTTTTGCATTAATACGACCAATTGCTTTTTCAGCATCTTCTTTTGTCATTTTTTGCTTTTTTTTCTGCTGCCTTTGATAAGCTTCTTGTCCATTACCATCACGATCATGGGTAATTTCTGATTTGATGGCTTTAGCGTTCGCTGCTCCTGCCGAACTAACTCCACCAACTGGTATATTAGCATTGATCAAATTTTTAATATTCATACACAACTTATCGGAAAAATATAAACAAACTTGAACTAAATAAATTTTGTTAAAAAATAAAAAAGGCCAAGTTGATATTTTCAACCTGGCCTTTAGTCAGTATTTATAAATTATTGAGCAGGGCGGAGGTCAAACACACCCCGCCCAAGAATTTAATTCAATTTTATAATTAACCTAACAATTTCAATGCCATTTGCGGCTGTTGATTTGCTTGTGACAACACAGAAGTAGTACCTTGTAAAAGTACGCTGTTACGAGCTAATTCAGCAGTCGATTGAGCGATATCTGCATCACGGATACGTGAATTTGCAGCACTTAAGCTCTCAGACATTGTACCGATTACGTCAACAGCTGACGATAATCTGTTTTGCATAGCACCTAAGTTAGCGCGTGAACCATTCACAGACATTTGAGCTGTATCCAATGCTGATAAACCTGAACGAGCACCATCTTTAGAAGTAAAATCTAAACCTGCGATACCTAATGCATCTGCAGTTACATTTGTTTGTGAAGAATCGTAAGAAATCCAGTCAGTATTTTCATTTGAAGATGTACCAACGTGAATATCATATACTCCACCAGTACCATCTAAAAGTTTTCTAGATCCAAAAGCTGTTGATTCAGCAACACGTTGAACCTCAGATTTAAGAGCATTAACCTCTTTTTGAATAAATCCACGCTCTTGATCACCAACTGTATCAGAAGAAGCTTGGATACCTAACTCTCTTACGCGTGTTAAAATATTTGAAATTTCACCCATTGATTGCTCAGCAGTTGAAATCATTGAAATACCATCGTTAGCATTTCGTGATGCTTGACCATATGATCTGATATTTGATTTCAAGTTTTCTGAAATCGCTAGTCCTGCAGCATCGTCACCGGCTTTTGTAATTCTCGAACCAGTCGATAATTGCGCCATTGATTTTTGCATTTCACGAGTGTTACCACTCATTACGCGTTGTGCATTAATCGATGCAACGTTTGTTGATATTCTTAATCCCATTTTAGACCTCTTTATTTGTAGAGAACTCTTTTGAGTATCTCTTTGTACGTGTTTGGTGACCTACACTCGTCTAGCAGTACCTTCGTCAAAACTTGAAGACAGTCACTTCGTTCAAGTTTCTCAGCACATCCAGTCGAGTCTGAGTCGTTTATTTGATATACCTTTCGGCGAGTCTGTATTGAGCTTTAGTCGCGTCCTGCAAAACTGGACCTTGATCCTGCGAGAACTAGACTTTGGTTTTGAAAAAAGGACCTTTTTCTGGTGCTTTTCAATACCATGGTCTAGGTATTTCATAGGTCTCATCTAGTCTATGCAGGACCAAAAAGCATCAGACTTGAGTCGTCGTAGACTAAAGAGGCATCTAGTCTGTAATTGAATTGCAGAATTTATTTTGAATATTTTTTTATAAATAAAATTTGTTTAAATTCAGAGAGGATTTAAGTCTAGAAAGTAAAAAAAAAGCTCTGTGTTCTACAGAGCTTTTTAAGCTAATTTAAAATTAAACTATACTCGAAACCAATCAAGACAAAAGCAGACTAGCTCTTCTTCTTTTGAAGGCCCAGCTGTTTTCATATACTCTTCAATTGTTTCTAAAAATATCTGTTTAATTTTTTCGAAATCACTATGACTGACAGATTGAATAACAGTGTAATGTATACCATCATCTTGAGAATTTTGTGCAGATAAGACTCCACGAGCACGCCAATTGTTATGGTGCAATCCTATAAGTGATGATTTTTTTGAAAGGTGAATTGGTGTTGATGTCGTCTTCCAAGTTGCTCCATTTCGCCCGACCAAATCATATTGCTCTAAAACCTCTAAACAGTACTGCACCATAGTTTCAGACAATGATAGCTTTTGTGCGACAGCACGAACTGTTTGATACTGCGGTATACTGACTAACACATGAATAGCACTCCAATACCAAGCCGAATAATACAAAATTTCTTTTTGCTCAACACCGATCGATGGTTTGTTTAGGCGCTTACTTAAATCTTCTTGTTCCTGACGAATGTGCTTAAGACGTCTTTCAATTTTACTCTTTAACTGTTTTGTACCAGCACGTGCTAACTGAACTAAATTCAGAAAATAATCAGTTTCTATCTCACTAAAGCCAAAATATTCACACAAGCCAGCCGCTTGCTCGAGAGTTAAATCAACCCGTCCACTTATCACTCGCGATAAATGCGATTTCTGACAGTCGCAGGCCTCAGCCATTTCGCTAATAAGCCCCCATTTTTCTTTTTTTTCGCTTATTTTTCTTTTTATAACAGAAACATAACTATCTGAAGAGTATAGGCTTTTTGACATATTGTTGATAATTATACATCAAATTTGTATTTTTTTGACAAAAATTATCTATTAATTTTCGCATGAGTATTATAAAAATAACGCAACGAATAAATTTAACAATAAGGAGTCTAAAAATGAAACGCACATAAACACAACACCTGTCTAACTAATAACGTTAGACACCCCCGCCAGAACCACAAAGTCTGTTTAAACAAAAAAACAACCCCAATAGAGTGGTCTAAAAATTGCCACTTATTAACATGACTAAATTTTATAATTTATAGGAGAATTTATATGTTTACCCCACAACTTAAAAAAATTTCGACTATTGCGTTACTTACAATACTTACTACAACACAAGTTCAAGCCGGATGGTTTAGCTTTGGCCAAAAAGAAGAAAAAACTGAAGCCTTAAATTCAGTATTAAATGTTACATTACCCGCAGATCAAGAAGCTGCTCAACAAAATGCATTACAAGCGCTTGTATCAACAATGACACCCAATTTAAGAGAAATTCAAAAACTATTAAATGAAGAGAAAAGCCTCGAAGCATTAACTTTAGCGAAATCCGTTTTAGATGATGTTCGAATTAAAACTGGTATTGATCCAAAATCTAAACTGCGTGAAAACTTTTTAGTTTCGACAACATTTAGTGAGAACTCTTCGAATATGGCGAGTTTACCAGTCAATCAACAACAAATCGTGATTCGTACAGTTAAGGATTTTCGCGGTGGACTTTATTTAGATATTTTAAACTTAACTAAAAGAACTACTCTATTGTATATCAAATCTCTACACCAAGAAATTAAAAGCAATGGCGGCCTAACAACAGAAGACCGCAATAAAATTATTCGCGATTTAGCTTTAGCTACAATAGTACCAATGCCTATTCAAGATAAAGCCGGTAAGATCATACATGTTTTTGATGAAGAAATTGCCAATGATGATCATACATACATGTTCAACAGAGAAATTAAAATGTATTTGCTTCAATCTAAAGACCTAGCAATTGATGAAAAAGCATTTATCGAATACAGAGAGAAACTCAAGTCTTCAATGACCGGAGCAACTAGCAGCTCTAACCCCCAGAATACTGATGCATTCAAAAATGCACAACAATGTATCGAGAGAGCAAATTTAATTGGAAACATAAATAGGCAAATTGATTCGCAACAAGCTTGCTTCAATAATTATTATTCAAGTGCAACTGTGTTTACTGAATGTATGAATATTGCAAACTCAGTTGGAAACTTAAATAGGCAAGTTGATTCGCAACAAGCTTGCTTCAACAAATTTAACAAATAAACCCTGACGTTAATTAAGGAATTAAATTTTATGAAAACACTTTATACTACTCTAACAACTTTATTAATCACGACTCAGGCAATGTCTGCAGTTGACTTAAAAAAACAAGATGCAAAACTAGCTTCAGTGCTGACGATGGAACAAAAACAAGACTATTTCGGTGCAGTTCTGACATCGGCACAGGCCTCTGCCGAAATATTAAATCAAATTCATATTGATGAAATCGTTAAAACTATTGATACAAAAATGACTGAAATTCGTAACGAAGTGGTCACTCACAAATACAACACTGCCGGGAACTTTAGTTTTTTATTAGGCATGGTGAGCGCAAACGCTCAAGCCAAATGGGACTCAGCTACTATTGTCACAACGAATCCTGAAGAGGTTGATGGCTTTTCAAGAAAGATTTCAAGTGACTTTAGATCTGTGCAAAGTGACTTAAAATTATTTGTTAAAGCAAATGAAATAGCTTTAGCATACGCCAAAGCATTTGCTCTAAAAACAGTGCAATTAGGAACAAAACTGTCTGCAACGGATCGTAAGAATTTATTGCCCTTGATCAAAAGCAGCGTGCAATTTTCTCAACAATTGCGATTTTTAGGTGCGCAAAATATTTTAAAATGCATTGAAACAAATTACGCAGATCGCGCTCGTTCAGGCTCTGCTAACATTAACTTACTTTTCATGTCATTTTCACTAGCTGCTGATGATTCACAATTAGCCCACACAACTAAAAATTGTTCTGGATCTACACAAATGGCCGAGGTATCAGATAGCATCTTAATCTCTGCCAAACTTAGCAAACTAGATACATTAATAAACTCATACCAAAAAGAATTGGGCTTATTAGAAGTTGTTGAAAGTAAAGCTGAAGCTTATCCAACTTGGGGATCACCACACTATAAATAGTCTTTTCAGGATATAAACAGGGCTTGGTACACACAAGCCCTTAGATTTGAGGATGCCTTTATGAAAAAAATCATGACGACAACACAAACTTTATTATCAGTTTTATTTTTATTTGTAGCATATCCAAATGCTCATGCCAGAGATGGCGTAAGCTCAGGCGGCGGTGGCAATCAATACACGGCTGACTTTATTAATGTCGCTGAAACTGAAGTTTATCCATGGTTAAAGTTAAACGGCAGCAAAATTCAGCCCGCAATCAATGCGGAAAAATTTTTATTAGAAATCAAAGACATTACCCAACGAATTGATTCTAAAGAAGTCGTTTATGAAAGTTGCGACAATAGTAATAATGGACGAATTGTAGCTGCTTGTTACAACGACAACACAGACATGTTTTATTTAAACGAAAAACTATACCCACTTGATTTAAAAAATTCACCATCAAAACGTCTTTTAGTTATGCATGAAGTATTTCGCCGCATGAAGCTTGAAGGTGATAATTACGAATTGACTCGTAAACTTAATGTGACTTTATTAAATCCAGAAACGACACTTGGTTGTGTTATAAACTACTATCAAAATACTGGCTTTCAAACGACCGAAGACAAAGCACTCGCTATCAAAACGTGTGAAAAAAATGCTAATGCACCAGAAATTCAATCTTGTGTTTCTAATTTAGTTATAAATGGTGATTTTTCCAGCTCAAAAGAGAAAGTTTTAGCCGTTGATGCTTGCGAAAAAATAAATGGTGAAGTCGAATTTCAATCCTATATTTTAAGACTATATAAAAACGCCGGTTTTCGCACAATCGAAGAAAAAGCTATGGCTATTGAGTCTTACTTCAGACACAAAAAGTAAAAAAAAAGCTCTGTGTTCTACAGAGCTTTTTACGCTAATTTAAAAATTAAAATTGAAAAAATTAATTAATTTTTTTCAATCTATACATTGCAGGTTCGCCACCTAATGCATCGATTGATACTGGCACTAATGCACCTTCTTCTGATCTTACAGATTCAGGTGTTACTGTTGTAATATCGATTTCAACATGAACTTCTGGTAAGAAAATTAACGGACACTCAAGATCTGAAACAATCATGTTACCTTGAACAACCCATTTACCTTCGCAACCTGGTTCTGGCATTTCAAAATCTGGAGTCGATACTTTAAAATTAACAGTTTTATCAGCTCTTAATAATAAAGATGCATTGATTTCACCTGAATCAACATCAACAGCGTTATATAAACCTAACTCAACCTCTTTATCTGCTGCGAAAGATGTTACGGCTAAAAATAAAGATGCTACTACTGTTAAAAGCATTTTTGTCATTTGATATTCTCCTTCATTTTGATCATTAAAATCTTAATAAAGGTATGAATAACGAGATATCCTGCAATTGCCAAGAAAAAAGAGTTAATACTCTAAAAAATATAAGACAGAATTTGAGCAAAAAAAAGGCTCCGACGAGAAATTCGCCGAAGCCAGGGTTTAAGAAGTTATCAATAGGGAGATAACCCCGAAAACTTGTTATAAATTAACCTAATAAAATTAACCAATTAACTTTAATGCCGCCATTGGTGATTGGTTAGCTTGCGATAAAACCGAGATAGATGCTTGTTGCAACACATTTGCAGAAGCTAAATCAGCTGATTCTTTTGCAACGTCCGCATCCATGATACGAGATCTTGCACCAGCTAAATTTTCTTGTTTAACATCTAACCCGTTGACTGTTGATTCTAATCGCGATTGAACCGCACCAAAACCAGATCTCATTTTAGAAACTGTTTCTAATGCATTATCAATTGTTCCTAACAGATCACGAGCACCATCTTTTGAAGTAATATCAATTCCACCTAATCCTAGACCACCTAGAGTTGCATCACCCTCAACTTTATGAGTGATCACATTCATCTTGTCAGCGTTAGAACCGACATGGAAATCAAACGTTGGAGTAGTTCCATCTAATAAATTTTTATCACCAAACTTAGTTGTTTTAGAGATACGATCAATCTCTTGAGTGATACTTGAAGCCTCTTGTTGTAAGTAATATCTCTCTTTATCACCCACAGTATCAGAAGCAGCTTGAACACCTAACTCACGCAGACGAATGATGAGGTTAGATTGCTCAGCTAAACCACCTTCACCGACTTGAATCGCTGAAATTGCATTGAATGCATTCGATCTAGCTTGTTGCGTACCTCGCAATTCTGATTTCATACTTTCAGCAATTGCTAATCCTGCAGAATCATCTGCAGCTTGTGTAATTCTTTGGCCAGTTGATAATGCTTTAGAAGCATGCTCTTGACGTTTTGTCTGAGCCATCAAAGACCTTTGCGCCGATATCGACGACATATTCGTTGTAATTCTTAAACCCATAGTTACCCCCTATTTACCCTTTCAAATAGTTGTTGTTATTAACTTCTTTTTTAAAAAAGTTTTAAAATTTCAAAATTAAGAGATAAGGAGAGAGCTCACGAAAAAACGAAGTGACTGTTCATTTTATCGTGAGCCTTTAGAGATTTTTTTAAGACTTAAGTCTATTTGACTATCGGACTTTAGTCTTGCTCTCACACTCACCAAACCGTACAACAAATATTTCGGACCATGGTCCAGGTAACTTTAGCCCTTGGTCCAGTTTTTATTTAACGCATTACGTTAAGTATTTGATTTTTTTGGATTTGAAGACGAAAAAAAATTTCGACCTAGGTCTAGTTTTTAACCCACTAAACGCAAAACCGACCCAACTTGGTCGTTGGTTTGTTGCAACAACGAGCTTTGATACTGCTGTAGAACTTGCTGTTTGCGTAAGTTCGAAACCTCTTTAGGAATATCTGCATCATTCACTTGCGAACGTGCAGAACTCAGAGACTCAACTGCTGATGAAATATTATTACTTGCCGACTCTAAACGCGATTGCAAGGCACCATATTTAGCTCGTAAAGAAGAAATTTTTTGCATAGCTTCGTCGGCTGCATCAATAGCATCACGAGCATCTGATTTTTCTCCGACATTAGCTGACGATATACCTAAGCGCGATAGTGTCGAATCCGATTCTGCATCAAAATTAATTCGAGAACTTTGATCACCAGACTTACCAACTTGTATATCAATTGCCTTAGCCGATCCGTTCAATAATTTTTGTGAACCATAAGATGTCGCATTAGCTATTCGATCAATTTCAGACTGCAAACTCGAATATTCAGTTTGCATATAAGATCTTTCTTTATCTGAGTAAGTATCACTTGCTGATTGAACCGCTAACTCACGCATTCGAACGATAATGTTAGCCTGTTCAGACAACGCCCCTTCTGCAACTGAAGCAAAGCTGCCAGCTTGCTGTGTATTTCTTTGCGCAGCTTCATATGATTTAATGTCTGATCTTAAGTTTTCAGATAAAGCTACACCAGCCGAATCCACACTTGAATCTGCTAACCGAGAACCAGAAGCAACATTTTTAGTTGCTCGCAAAAGTTCTCGCTCGCTTTTGTTGATTGCTGTCTGTATTGCTAATGAGCCGACGTTCGTACCAATACGGAGTGACATGCGATGCCTCTTTGTTATATAAGTTAATCACGAGCAAGACCCAACTTAGGTCTAGTCCGATAGTCACAACAAATATCGACACATTGCGTTAAAACTTTAATATATATGTAGATTTTATGAATTAAATCTTGTTTTGAGACATTTATGTTAATAACCAACAATAAACAAGCACATAAGATACTCGCGAGGTGCGAATGCTTGCTCAGAACAACTCAATTTTAAATTTTAATATAGAAATACTCTAGATCGAGCTATTTGGATTATGCAGATTTAACAGAAACTTCTCCAGTTGCTTTGCCAGAAGCAGCTTCAGGATCAGTCTCTTTATTTTTCTGAAACTCAGAATCAACTATGGTTTTTAAGTCTTCAAAGCCAGGCAAATCAATAACCTCAACTGGTCGCAATTTATGTTCTTTTTGCGAACGCTCGCGATTATAGTCTTCGATTTTCTCTTTTAGCTTTAGAACAGTCTCAACAATCTCTTTGATAATATACAAATTACCTTTGTCATACTTAAGTAACTGAATCCATTTTGCCGCATGACCTAAATGAGAAAACTCTTTTAGAAGCGCTTCATTTTTATCGACGGCAGCTTTACTCAACTCAGGACTTTTGGTGCGAATTTGCTGATCTATTAATTCTGATATCGACATCAAAAGACCCACCGTTTCAGAGTAATCAGAATTTCTCTGAAAATTATAAGTTACTAACAACTCTAACTTAGATTGGATTTTATCAAGAAACGCTTTGTCTTCTTTATACTGCTCTTGCAAGCTCGAACCCTTGCGCTTTAATTTGGTTTTCAGCAACATTCGCAGAACTGCGACACGCGCTTCGAGTTTATTAATTTGCTCTTTCTTTTTACCGTAGTACCAAAGAAAATAAAAATGCTTTACTGCCCAGAAAGACAATACAAGCCCAAGAACACTTATAAATAATTCGAATAAAATATCGATATGCACTTTGTCCTCATCGGACAGCGCAAATTGAACTTCAATGACTCTTAAGTCTAGGAAATCCAGACGCGGATAAAATACGCGCAGCTTCTGGTCCTGTCACAATTTGGTATTTAAAGTTGGCCTCACCACCTAGACCAATTTGCGAAAACACATTCCGACGACCAACTCCATCAAAACCCGTATAAAAATCGAAACGTCCGTAACCATCAATATTACCACCCGAATCACGTACAACAAAATATCCATCATGAACTTGACCGTTTGGCAAAACGGTTCCAACAACTTCAGCAATAAATACCACTGTACCCAGAGGGTAAATATTTAAATCCGCAGCAACAGAACGATATGGATCCAAGCACATTGTGACATACGATACACGTCCATCAGAAGAATCCCCCAAACCGTATGGACAAGCTGATAAATCTACAGTCTGAAACTGCACCACTGAATTAACTCGTTTTTGATAATTGAGCATTTGCTTGGTGCCATCAAGAGAAACAAAGCAACTTCCTTGCATAAGACAATCTTTAAAAACACTTCGACACAGTTTTGATGATATAATATTGTTTTTAGATTTTTTAATATTAATTGCGACTGTATCTGAGCATTGATCACTCTTCACCGACGTATAATCAGGAATGTAGTACACAGTTGATGTAATAAAAACTTTTGATTCTTCTAGGCTAAGTTTTTTTCGCGTAAAGCGCGATTTAGGCACATCAGCCGAATTACCACATCCAACTAAAAATAAAACTATCAATGCTGTTAAGTTCAAATATTTATTTTGCTTCATAAGGACACCATCCAACTCGAGTTCCAATTTGATCAGGAAATTGTCGACAAGTGTCTGGTCTTTTCTCATAAACACTACAAAATCGCGTTTTTTCATTGAGAAACACACAATCACTATTCGCTCTTTGAGATAGCATAAAGAACTCTGTGCCCTCTCGATAACTCACAATGATGCCTTCTTTTTTAAGACGTTTTGCTGTCTTTTTAATGGAATGATCAAACTCATCTTGTGTTGCGACACCCAACCTAACCAAATCACTCAACTTCACCTCAACTGGCATACAGCAACAATTAGCTTTGCATTTCACACAGAGCTCTTTGCTATATTTTTTCCATGTTGAAGGACGATCTTTATCTACATAACTCATGTTTCAAACCTTTGATATTACCCCTCTTCAGAAGCTGAAGCAGATTCATCATCACGAGAATCTCGAGTGAGGCCAAAACCAATATTTTTCTTTTTAACAAATTCAGGATCATCTTCACTCATTGTGTTATTTTTCAATCTAAAACGAATTTTAGAATTCTCTATGATGACTCTTGGGTCTAAAGAATGACTATCAACGACTACAACATTGCGAGTAGATTGAGCCGTGATAATATTTGTATCCCAAATCGCTCTTAAATAAATAATCAAACTACCTAGTATTTGAGTTAGCAAGACCGCTAAAAAAATAATAATCATAAGTGGAACAAATGCCCCAATTTTTTCGTAGCGTGGACTTTCGTACATTTCAAATTTTTGATTGGCCGCTATCACGGCCATGTTAACTTTAGTTAGATTATCATTCACATCTTTCAACCGTGACAAACCAATTTCAGATCGCTTTTTTAAATCTTCGTACATTTGCGATAAATATGGCAAATTTTTAGCTTTCATAGCCACATCATTGATAGCAGTCTGAATTTGCTCTAATTTGGATTTTAAAATATCATTTTCTAAAGCCAAAGCTTGCGCCTTACCACCGTTACCATATAAATTACTTTCTTTTTTTAAATTATGTTTGATTGATCCCTGTTTCAATTCTGAAATAATTCTGTCATTCTCAGCTATTTTAATTTTTACTTCACTTTTACGGTTTGTTAGGTCCGCTAAATAGTCAGATATTTTCTCTTTAGATCCTATTGAAATCAAAGTCTCGGGCTTATTTGCAAACAAGCTCATTTTTTTATTAATATCAGCTAAATCTTGATCAATATTTTCTTTTTCAGTCATAAGATGATTTTTAACCAAGTTAATTTCATCTAATTCTTTTGATTTAAAATATGTCAACGCTTGCTGACTCACAATCTTAGCCAATAGCAAAGCGACTTCTTTTTTATCATGTGATGCAGAAATTTCCAATTCAAAATCTGTTTTGACTTTATACGCTATCGTACTTTCAAAAAATCTAAAAACTTCTGTTTTTTCATCGTACGACAAGCTCAATTTATTTTTGAGAACATTTTGCTTAATAAAAACTAAGCCTTCAGACTCTTTAACAGTCAGCTTATCGATAGGCATTTCGATAATTTGCTTTAGAACTTCATCTAAAAAAGCCCGTGTGCTAAAGTAGTCTAATCTTTTGTTGATTGCAGAATTACTTTTTTTAGCTTCGTTTGTTTTTGAAATTAAGCCTTGATTACTTTGCGCATATGACTGCAGCTGACTATTTAAAGAATCATTCACAATGATTGTGGCTTTAGACACATATGGATCAAAGTATTTATAAAACACAACACCTATTGAATTAAACGCAATGAATAAGACTAAGAACAATGGCCAATTTTGAACAAATAATTGCGAAATTTCCTTTAAAGATAGTTCTTTTTCAACATCCCCAGTTTGATTAGCTATTTCAATTTGTGTTTTATTGTCCATTAATCTTTATCCCCATGGTATAGAGCTATTGATGTACTCAGGTTAAGAGTTTTACTATAGGATTGTTTTTTATTCCCGCATCACTACTCAAAAATATGAAAATGACCTCAATCCTGAAACAATTACAGGAACGTCTGTTTAGACTTTTGTCGTTATTAAATCTTTTATTGTGTTAGCCTAAATTGTTACTTTGAAGCTTAAATAGACATTTTTACGCCCCAAAATGAGATTTTCAGCAGGCATTGATTTTGCCAATCATTAGATTGAGGTCATTTATGAAAAAACAAATTATTCGATTTTGCACACTACCATTAATTTTATCAGCTGGCGGACTTGCCCAAGCCGATCAAGGATTTAAAAAACCAAATCGTAATATAGCATTTAGCGTAAGTGAAGAGCTCAGTGATGCTCTTAAAAACGCGAGACTGTCGCAAAAACAAGACTTTCCAACGATAGATTTATTAGCCGGAAAAGCATTTATTGATAGTAAAGTTACAGCTAAATCAAACCCATTTATTGGTGGCAAGTACTCAAAATATATGGTTTGGGAAGTCAAAGCAACAGTTCTAACTGAATTATTTGGGCTGAATAATTTACCATTTAGCGGCTCTGCTACAGGTACTCGCGAAATAACTTTTATTCGCCAATTCAATTCACAAAAGGAATCTATAATTAATTATTGGTACAATCCATTTACAAAACTACCAAAAAAATCATCAATATTTGATAAAAAAGAAAAACCCATGATCGAAAATGAAAACGGCAAACCTGTAGAACTCAAAGGTGCACCGGAAGATTACGTTATTAGGCCTGGTGATTTTGTTGGATTTAGAGCACCAATCGTTTTTAGTGTTGGTCGAGGATTGCTGAATCACCTTACTAATGCTAAGATACATCCCCAATTCGATTTTAATTTAAATTATTTCATAAGCGGTGAATTTGATATTCAAGTTTTTCGTATTGATGAGGATCATGTCGAAGTCAAAATTTTAGCGATTCAAGATAACGGATTTGGAGCATCATTGGGTGTTAATTTAGTGGGATTTGATCGCTATGGAAAATTAGCATTCAATCGCTTATTTAACACAAATATTTTATCAATGTACTACAACGATCGAGACAGCGATTTATTTTTAGCTGACTATGTGTTTAATTTAAAATCTGATGAAGCACGCAAAAAATACGACGAATTAGTCTCTGGAAAAATGGAATTATTCTCTTTAAGTGCGTTAGAAAAAAACTTTAAAAATGCAAATCCAACTGATTCGCTTGATGATAGAAAAGACAGTATACTGAAAGAATTAGACTCAATAAACGAACTCGCAAAAAAAGAGTGGAATAACTCATTAAAAGATATTCATCAAAAAGCTGTACTTAAAATTGTTGCTGGCCATAACGAATCAAATTTTGTTAACAAGGGGTTCAAGTTAAATATCCTGCGCTTTGCTGGTATAGATTCAAGCACGCAAGTTACAACTTCGCGTATTGCAATGATGGATGGCTATACACTTAACGATGTAAGCGTATACTTACTGAATAGCTACAGTAAGAACTTTTCGTATGATTGGATCTGGCTATATGGAGAAACAGATCGTACTTCATTAGACTTTCTTGTGAAGACGAAAAAAGATGAAGAATCTAAAGAAATTCCAAATGAATTTTTAGGTTTGCGTATAAATAAAATCAAAAAAGACTTAGCATTAACTGAAGAGGAATATAAACGCTTAGAATTCAGATTCAATTCAGTTTTACCAGAAGCCATGAAAGAAAAACTTAAATTTCCTAAATGGGATTTTACTGAGAAAAATTCGATCAAAAACGTTTACATAAATCAAGAAGTCTACTTTACACCTGAAATTTTTAATATGCATGGTTCTAGTTTTGATGAGAATAACATTCGCCAGGGCATGTTAAACATACTGAAAAAAACTTACAAACTGCAATCATTGCCATATGGAATGAGCGGTACAGAAACCGATCTTTATACGGGTGGCACTCATGAAAAATTAGTTGCTTGTTATGCACAAAATGGAATCGATGAGGCATCATTAGAGAAAAAGAAATTTGCATATGCTTACGAAATTGAAAATATTCCAAAATACTTAGCTACAATTTTCAAGAACAGATCAACTGAAAGCATGACTGCAGAGCAAAAGATTCAACTGAATAAACAAAAGTATGACAAATTTCAACACTTACTCAACAATGTCCCTTTATTTAGAGAAATAGCAGGCTTATTGTTGCTAAGACTCACTCCGGATAAAGACCTTGAAAAATTCGTAGTTGCTCGACTTTCAATGTCAGGACGTAAAGTTCAGCCATCGATTACAACTTTTCCCAATGATGCAGGATTTGAGACAACTAAAGTTTTTAGATCTTTGCTTGATCAAAATGGATATTTATTAGATAGATCGTACAATTTACGAAATTTTTTCAATGAAGATGGCAACATCAAAACATTAGACCAAATCGTTTTACGATAAACCCCCATTGAGCTACGATATTCAAAATGAAACACTATCCATGAGTTGATAGTGTTTCATTTTGATACGAAATGCGAATTTACGAATCCTTTATTTAATATTAATCTAAATTTAAGCATTTTTTTTAATTCCTTGGTCTAGTCAGCCGATAGTCTAGTTATCAATTGTTTACCAATAAACAATAATAACCAAAGGGGAAATCAATGAGTGCTATTTATGACGGAAATCTACTTTATCAGTTTTTACTTAATACACCAGAAAGCGCGTTGAAAAAAATGCTCATCGCAGGTCAATTTACTGAAGTACACTTTAATATGCTTATGAAGTTTGCTCGTTCAGGATCTGAAAATGATTTTTGTAATCATTTTTACAATGCTACTTTTCCAAAATTGAAATACAATGCTAGAGAAATAGTATTGAAAGAAAAATTTTGGGATGTCTGCACAAAAGCTCTTAATCAACACGGATTACTATCACCAGCTCAAAAAGCAGCTGCTTAGTTTTCACGTTTTAATTCCTTTTATTCATTTTTCAAGCGAGCTCGAACGAGAGCTTGCTCGAAAAAAAATTAAAATCTATTTTCAATCAGATAAGATACTTTTAGTAGAACCTACAGATGAACATATTATCTGGGCTCAAGATCATTGGCAAAATTGTACAAGCAGTGAATACTCAGCAGATCTTTATCAAAAACTAAAGAACATTCCTAAGCTTGGGTACTACCACCCTACATTTCGCCACAAACAAATTGAAAATAAGCTCTCTAAACTCAAAACTATACCTCATCGACGAATTAATTTTAACCCAAATAAAAAATTTAACTTTAAATTTTTTATTTGGACCACTATTGATGGCTTGGTTATTTATAGTGAACACCCCAAAGCTCGTTATCCAGCCGGATGGAACGAATTTGAAGAAGACAAAGTGCAACCACCGAACCGTGCTTACCTGAAACTTTGGGAAGCTATCATGGTTCACGATCTTAGCTTTAATTCTAAACAACAGGCTTCAGAAATCGGAGCTAGTCCTGGTGGTTGGAGCTGGGTTCTCAGTCAGTATTTTAATAAAGTTTATACTTTTGACAGAGCGCCTCTTGCTGATAAAATTGCAGTTATTAAAAATATTGAACATAAAACTGGTGATGCCTTCAAAATAAATCCAGCCGAATACAAAGGCACCAAATGGTTTTTTTCAGATCTTATCTGCACACCAGAAAAAATTTACGAGGTCATTCAAGAATGGCTAGCTGTAAGTCCAGATAAAAATTTTATGTGCACTATAAAGTTTAAAGGCGACTGCGATTTCGAAATAATTGAAAAACTTTTAAAGATATCGCATTCTAAAATAGTTAGACTTTATCAGAATAAAAACGAAGTAACATGGATTAGGCAGGTAAAAGATTGAGCGGATCTGAAAACGAGTATAATGAAAAGGGCGTAAATTTTTTTACACCGGTAACTAGTGATCTCTATCAAGAAATCATGGATAATCTTCGCAAAAATAACGTTCCAGTGACATTTAAGTTAGCTAATGCTCATGCTAAATCCAACTTTGTACCTGTTGAAGATGCTGAGCTTGGCATAATACGTAAATTTGAAAGCGATCTCGTCGATACCCCTATTATGTGCTCTTTCACATATAATGATAATAAATATTTTTTTAAAGCCAAAGCGACAAGTCATGAGGTTTATTTTTTTCTAAACTTTCCTGAAAAAATCTATAAGATCCAACGTCGTAATAATTTTCGACTAAATGTTCCTAGTTTTTTAGACCATGTTATTAAAATAATTGAATATCCAAAACTTGAATGCCGCCTTGCTGATATATCTCTTGGCGGATGCAGAATCGAAATTGCAACTCCAACTGAACTCGAACTTATTGATGAGACCGATGTAACAATCGAGATTAATATAGTTCACTCTGAAATTAAAAATTTAGCAGCAACAATCGTTTTTAATAAGTTTAGCTCTGAAACTCAAAAACAAATAGTTGGATTTCAGTTTGGTCAAATGACAGCAGAACAAACTGCACACTTACACACAACACTTATTCAAGTAGATCGCGCCGTTCGACATCGCGAAATTTAATTTTGTGATTTTTTTAAATCATTAAACTTATCAGTATAAGACTTTAACTCAAAATTGAATTCGTCTGATTTTTCTTTAAGATATTCTTCGAAATCTTTACGTTTTTGCCTGTAATCACCTTCGAAATCTTCTCTTTGATCGCGCTCTTTAGAAAAAAACTCTTTACGCTTATTTTCTATTTCAGTGTAAAGCTCTGCAGATTTTTCTCGATTTAATTTTTTCTCTTTGATATCAGATCTTTCACTATCAAGATCTTTCAAAAAATCTTCACGACGTTTTTTTTCTTGTTTGGCAAAATCTTCACGAATTTTTTGCATATCATCGTTAAATTTGTCTCTCTTTTTACGCACGAGTGAATTATACTTATCACGAACATCTGAAGGCTCTTTTTTAAAATCTTGCATCCAACTTAATATAAGTGCTTTTTCATCATTGATTGTCTTAGTTTTATCAGGAACCTCAGTACGTAATTTATCAAATTTTTCACGGTCCTCTGTTAAATTATATCGATTATCTGTGCGCGGATTGATTTGTTTAATGTCTGAATTTGATGATTCAGCACTCGTACTACTGTCTGGAAACACACGACTAAAATCTCGCTCTGTTGAGATCTGGCAGCCAGCTAATACTACAAATAGCCCAAGTCCTAGGAATAGAAATTTTGCTTTGTTACTCATATATTTATTTTGAACAAACATGGACTAGAATACAACATGCAGACAAACTAAATTAGACCTATGCATCAACAAGGTTCACATTTTGGCAAAAACAAACCAGATTGGCAAAGCTCTAATATGCCCGTTGAGTTATTCAAAATCCGTTATGGTTTGAAAATAAAACTGTTTTTGCTCGGCTTACTTACTCAAAGTGTTATTTTATTTCCGATTGTATATTGGTCATTACAAAATTACACATTTTTTGAAAACAACATCCCCGCCAACTATAATTTAAAAAATTATATAAACACAGAAAAGCAATGGATTATATTACTGTATGTTTGTAGCGTGGTTTTTTCAGCTTTTTTTAACTTGTACTTATCTACAAGATCTAAACGATTGACACTAACCAATACTATCGACGTTGAAACTTCGCCTGACGAAGTTGTAAATCAACGTCACGCTTCTTAATAGATTCTCGCTTATCGTGAATCTTTTTGCCTTTAGCTAAGCCAACCAATAGTTTTACTCGACCCTCTTTAAAATATATTTTCAGAGGAATACAAGTCATACCTTTTTCTCTAATAGCACCAAAAATTTCGTCAAGTTGATTTCGATGCAAAAGTAACTTACGCAATCTCTCAGGTACATGATTATTATAACTACTCGCTTTGTATTCTGTAATATGTGCATTTTGTAAAAATGCCTCATCACCTTTAAAAGCGATATAAGAGTCTTTAAATTGAATATTTTTTTGTCTTAAGGATTTAACTTCACTACCAGTTAAAACTAGGCCCGCTTCAAACGTATCCGTTATCATGTAATCAAATCTAGCCTGTTTGTTTTCTTGTATTATAAGTATTCCCATAAATCCTATTTTTTTAAGTAAAAGTACAGATCTCTTAATTGATCTATACTTAACTCTTCAGCTCTTACCTTATCAGATAATTTTTTTTCTGTAACCCAATTAATAAAAGCAGCATGATATGAATTTTCTAAATTTGATTTTAATATACGACGTCTTTGTTTAAAACAGGCTTTTACAAACTTTAAGTAATCTAATTTATCTGAAATTAAACTCTCTTTTCTGGTAAACTTTAAAACACGACTATTAACTTTTGGGGCGGGATTGAAATCACGCATTCCCGCATCACAGACTATGTCAATTTTCCAGAACTCTTGAGCAATAACAGTTAACAAACCATAATCTTCAGTTTGATGTTTAGCTTTAATTCTTTGAGCCACTTCTTTTTGAAACATCAAAATCATCGACTGACATTGATTTCTGTCAGTACTGCGATCTATGACTATAGAAGAAGATATCTGATAGGGTAAATTACTCACTAATACGTCAAAATCAATTTTTGACCAATCCATCTGCAAAGCATCGCCAGCTAAAACCGGCATGCCAATAGATTTCCAATACTCAATCAGACTGTTATCAAGCTCTATTAATTGATATTGACCATACTCAGCTCTTAATAAATCAGTTAATGCTCCTAAACCAGGTCCTATTTCAAGTAGCTTGCTCGGTTTTGTTTCGGCCACTGCCGCTATGATTTTAAAAATAACTTGATCAGAGACTAAAAAATTTTGCCCTAAAGATTTCTTGGTGTAATGAGATAACTCTTGCATACGTTCTTGCAAACGATCTTTGGCACTTTTAAACGTCATGAAGGTTTCTCAGCTTTCTTGTTGTCATTTAAATTTTCACGTAAAGCGACTTTAAAATCATTTTCATAACTAGCAGACGATGGCCCCATACCTAAATCAGATTTCAAATCACGATTAAGTTGTAAAATACCAGCATAGCCAATCATTGCCGCATTATCCGTGCAATATCTCAATGGCGGAATAACAATTTGAAAACCCTGTGATTTTAAATTTTCTGCTTCTAAACGCAGTTTAGAATTGGCACTCACTCCGCCTGTTATAGCAATATTCTTAGTTTTAAATACACGAGCAGCCAAAGTAATTTTAGCTATCAACGTTTCAACAACTGCTTCCTGAAATGAAGCACACAAATGCGCCTGTTCGGATAAAATCTGCTCTGGCGACATTTTTTGCAGCAATCTATGCGATGCAGATTTAAGCCCACTAAAACTCATCATTAAACTTTTTTCGCGAATAAGTCCGCGTGGAAAATCATAAGATGTTGGGTTACCTGTTACAGCTAAACGATCGACTTGAACTCCGCCGGGATAACCAAGCCCCAGCATTTTAGCAAATTTATCGTAAGCCTCACCTGCCGCATCATCTTTAGTTGTGCCAACAATTGTGTAATCACCAGCACCTTTAACAAGATAAATACTTGAGTGCCCACCACTGACAGCTAAGGCAACATATGGATAACCAAAATCAGAACTAGGTTGATATAAATCATCTTTTAAAAAAGGAGCTAAAATATGTCCTTCTAAATGGTTTACACCAATGTAAGGTTTATTTAATGATTGCGCTAAAGTTTTGACCGTCATGAGTCCGACAATTAATGAACCAATGAGACCTGGTCTGTTTGTAACCGTAAAACCATCTATATCATCAAAAGTAAGCTCGGCTTTTTTAAGTGTTTGTTCTATTAATGGAATAAGTGCCACCGAATGATTTCGACTCGCAATCTCAGGAACAACCCCACCATAAGGAGCATGCTCTAAATCCTGACTCGCCGAACACTGAGCCACAACATAACCATCATGTCGAACTATTGCCACTGAAGTGTCATCGCAACTTGTTTCAACCGATAGAACTGTTTTAAAATTTAGAGTCATCTCTATTATTTTTTCTTTTTCTTAGAAATTTTTTGTTTGGCCTTTTGACCAAAATCAGTCGAGCCATATTGAGCAGCGACTTCTTCATAGAAAGAATAAGCTTCATCTTTTAAGCCCATAGCTTCAAAGCACAACCCAATCTTATATTTAGCTTCAGGAGTGTGTTTTGATTTAGGGTTTGAATCTGTAAATTTTTGATATTCTAAAATAGCGTTCTTAAAGTCTTTTTGTGCAAAAAAATCTTGAGCAGTATCGAATGTACTATTTTTTTTGCCATTTGATTTTGTTGAGTTTTTATCAGATTTTTTTGAACTCTCTTTTGCAGCTTCTGCTGCACTAGATTCAGCTTGTTTTTTTAATTCTCGTTCGCGGTCATCAGAAGCTTGCTTAGCAGCCATCTCTTGCTCGAGCTTAGCCATCTGATTTTCCATTTTAGTTAAAGTGTCCTGTAAAAGTTGTACTTTTTGCGAATCAGTATTGTTCGCTTTTTCTTTGTTTAATTGGCTGATTTGGTTTTCAAGAGATTCGATACGACCATTAAGATTGCGAATCAAATCATCTTTTTCATCAACCTTAACTGAGTTTTCAACAGGTTCTTGAGATGTGTTTTTGGCTGATTCACTTTTTTGATTTTGTGATTGTGTGTTACCGTACACTTGCGACTGATACGACTCACCTAATTCAGAACGAGTCTTTAAGCAAGACGTTAATAAAATCAAACTGGCCACCATAAAAACAATTTTTAAAATCACAGTACATCTCCATTTTTTTGACGAAGCAATCGTGCTGAATTTTCTGCTTTCTCAGCAGCGAGACGAGCATTGATAAAGAAATTGCGAGCCTCATCAAATTCGCGCTCGGCATAGAGTATTTTAGCTCGTCTAAAATACTCTTCTGCTTGATGCCAATACCCCGGAGAATATCTGGCAGATTGAACAGCTTTTGCAGAATCTATAGCCACTTTTGCTAAAGTGTATTCTTCATTAGGTGGTGGAACTGTGACACAGCCCCACAACACGACAATACTAACAAAAAATAAAATTCGGCTTAGCTGTCGACAAAACATTATTTGCTAACTGGAACGAAATTCGCTCTTCTGTTTTTAGCCATTCCGTCTTCAGAATCATCATTTGATAATAATTTTTCTTTACCGAAGCTTACAGTTGTTAAACGACCAGCAGGAATGCCTTTAGAAATTAAAGCTTGCTTGATAGCATTAGCTCTTCGTTCGCCTAAAGCTAAGTTGTACTCTGCAGAACCTCTTTGATCACAGTGACCTTCAACAGTTACTTTAACTTTTGAGTTCTTTTTGATCCACTCAACATTACCAGCTAATTTTTCTTTCTCAGCTGAAATAATTGCAGATTTGTCGTACTCAAAAAAGATCGTTCTTAAGCCATCAATTTTACCACTGTCGCTGCCTGTAGCGCTTAAGTTAAGTGGTGAGCCATCTAGACTCTCTGATTCTCCACCTGCTGTTGTTTCAGTTTTAACTGGAGACTCTGTTCCAATTCCTGATGAGTCTTTCTTACGAAATGAAGAACAACCCGTGATTGCTGCCATTAAAATAGTCGCCAATAAAATCTTTTTCATTTTTTCCTCCGTACCTTTTTTTATTCTGGACATATATAATTTAGACCATTGTAAAACCTTGTCAAACCCAGTTTCACGTTCAACAATCAACCATGATCAAAAATCTTTTCAAATTACGTTTGTACGCTTTGCTTTGTCTTTTTTTAGTCACTTTAATCGACAAATCCTATGCACAACGCATAGGTCATTCAAGCCAACCCTGGAAAATGATCATAACTGAGCATTTTGAAATTTTTTATTCTGCTCAGCATCAAGACTTGGGTCTGTATTACTCGCGAATTGCCGAGCAATCTTATAAAGAAATCACAACAGTGTTTACCGAAAAACCTATCGAAAAAATCGTGGTCATTATTAACGACTCGACTGACGTTTCAAATGGTTTTACAACCCTCATTCCCTATCCATACATCATGATATATCCAGTTCAAGTCGGTCCATACGACACTCTGTCTGAATCTGGCGAATGGGCCAAAGAACTGTTCATACATGAACTCACTCACGTTTTTCAGCTTTACCCAGCTCGCGGCTTTTACTCTTGGCTTAAACCCGTATTCGGTACAATCATTGCCCCGAACATGTTGATGCCTCTTTGGTGGAAAGAGGGCATGGCTGTTGAAATTGAAACTCGTTTCAGCCATCAAGGACGCTTACGTTCAAATTACCAAGATGCTAGCATTCGCGCGCTCGTTCTGGATGATAAATTATTTAAGTATAGTATTTCTGAAATTAACGAAGTTCTACCCACTTGGCCATACGGCAATCGGCCTTACTTGTTTGGATCAATGCTTATGCAACAAATTGATCAACGCAAAACTGATTCAACAAACACCAACAATAATATCAACACGCTTGTTGTAGATCAAAGCGAAAGATTACCCTACTTTATCGAACAACCCATGAAAGATCTTTTTGGACATGGCTACGAGAGTCACTATTTTCAGGCTTTAAATGATTATCACACGCAAGCTGATGCACAAATCCAAGCCATTAAAACTATCAATGTCACCGATGAAACTTTTAAAATCATTGATGATCAAATTATTTCTAGTCGCAGCCCACGTTTCAATAAACTTGATCGAACACTCGGAATGATTGTCAGCGAAAAAACTGGCAAAAAGCTAGCGCTCTATCGATTAAACGAAGAGCAAAAATGGACCAGACTTAAACTCAAACGCCTGCCAAAAGATGACATACTCAGTTTTGAATTTCATCCTTCAAAGCCCATTTTAGTGTTTGCCAAAGTTGATAGTTATTCTTCTCAAGAAATTTTTGCTGATTTATATTTGTACAATTACGAAACTGATCAAATCTCACAACTGACATCAGCGCAAAGAGCGCGTCAACCGAAATGGAACTTTGACGGCAATGGACTTTATTTTATTTCAACGTTCAACGGTAAAACACAAGTTCAAAATCTCAAGCTTAATGAACAACATTTTAATTTTGAAATCAAAAAACATCATTTAACTGGTAAGATACTTTTTGAAACAAGCTTAAGCCAAAGAGTTCACGAGTTATTGCCTTTAGAATCTCATGAAGTTTTGCTTAATGTGGTCAACGAAGTCGGCACCAGACAACCATTCACACTCAACACAGATAGTTTAAAAATAACAAGCTTTTCGCAAATTCACCCACAAGCTGAAAGCTTTAAACTGCGATCAAATTTTTTATATTATAGTTCAGTCGCGAACGGCGTTTCTAATATTTATAAATATGATCTAACAGAAAAGAAAAACACAGCTTTAACTAATATGATTGTAGGAACTCTTGATTTTGACATCAGCGATGAATCTGGTTTTGCTACAGTTTTAACGGGTCAAGGATCACAAGTATTTAGTTTTAAAACGCAAGAATTTAAAAAATTACCCGAAATCAAAAACAATTTTCGCAATTGGTATAACGACCAAACTTTACCTGCTGCCACTGCAACTGAAATAAAACCAGAAATTCAAGATGCGGCCTCAGCAAGATATTTATATCCACACTATTTTATACCATTGCTTTCAACTTCAACAAATGATCAAAGTCTTTATTTACAGCTCATGACGAGTGGTCACGATCCCCTGCTTATTCACCAATATAATTTATCAATTGATTATGATTCTTATATCAAAAAATTGGGTTATAACATTAACTATATTAACTCATATTATGAAACTTCAGCTTTATTGCAGAGCTATCGTAAATTTAGATCTTTTGGCCTTAACACTAAAGCCTTAGAAAAAAATGAGACCGCTATAGCCTTAATGCCTGACACGTTTGACATCAGTTCGAATTTGCAATTTATTTTTGGATTACTGGATCAATCCACAGACGATGGCTACCGACCAACGCACCACATAGGTGCTTTTACCCAAATACTTTACAAAGACATCTCTAAAACAATTTTTAATATCTATCCGACAAAGGGTGGTAGTGCTCTTATACGTTATGAAAATAACTACGCTCAAGATCGCAATGCTGTGGATTCTTTGAAGGACTTCGAACAAATCACTGGTTCATTGCAGTATTACTTTAGCACTTGGTTACCCGAAGACCATTCGCTCTCATTCAAAGTTGATTTCTTACATACATTTCAAAATGTTTCATCACGATTCGGAACAAGTAATGCGACATCATCAATCCTAACTGATTCGGGTTTACCTGAGTTTATACTTCGAGGATATTCTCTTGGGCAGTTTTATGGGTCACGTTTAGTAACTTATAACCAAGAATATCGATTTCCAATTAAAACACTTAATCGAGGTAATGGCACAGATCCCTATTTCATTAAAAGATTGAACGGGGCCATTATTGTTGATGGGTTAACTGTTAAAGGCTCAGCCGTCGACAAGAATCAATTTGTTGCTTCTGAAGATATGCAACACACTTATTGGAGCTATGGCGCCGAAGCTCGATTAGAAACTACTGTCGGATATTTATTACCTGTAAATTTTATCCTTGGATTTTACATTCCAACAGCTCCAAAATTTGCAGATAGTGCCCAAACTGCTCTAAGCTTGCAAATTGGAGGTTTTAACCGTTGACAAGCCCTGGCGTGTCCTTGAAAACTAGAAGGTGGAGTACTATATATGGATATTTTTAAAAATAAAATGCCAGACATGAACGCATCATTCGATCAAGGCTCACGCGAACAACAAGCACCAGCCGTTAGTCCAGGTCAAAGCACTTGGATCAGAGAATTGGTTTCTGCTGACGAACAACTTGAAAAATCAGTCATGATCGACATGAACTTGGGCTTAGACACTCAAAGAATTCTCGTTAATGAATCAATTCAGTTTTTACTTAAACTGAAAAATGAATTTGCTGAAGCTGCTGCTCAGTTTAACGAACTCAAGCCTTCTGTACTAGGACGCATCAAAGTTTATGGTATTGCCAAAACACACGCTGATTTTATGCTATTTCGAAATGGCTATAAAATGATTTTTTCGATCAAATCTGCTGGTGTAATTAGTATGCGCTTTCATTACGTCGGTAACATGGCAATCCCACAACCACACATGAAAGAACAAGTGACAATTGTTATGGATGAAGAGCTTTTTGAAGCCAAATGGGGCGCTTTTGAAGAAGTTCTATGGACATTCAAAGGTCAGTCTTTCAAAACGCAGTTCTTAGTCAGACACTATTTAACTTTATTTATTAAAGATAGTTCTAGATAAAGCTTAATACACTTACCACTAGACAATATGCCCCTGAGACATATGCACAACATGATCACCAAAGATTTCGACATCTTTGTGATCATGAGTGATAAGTAAAGTCGTCATCTTCAAATCAGCAACAAATCTTTTAACAATTTCTCGCGATTCTGCTCTATTCGCCTCATCTAATGCTGAAAAAGGCTCGTCTAAAAGCAACAATCTGGGCTTACTCATAACAGCTCTCAATAATGAAACTCGTTGTTTCTCACCACCCGATAAATTTTCAGCTCGTGTTGACCAACACTTATCTAAATTAAGCTGTTTTTTATAACGCTCAATTTGCGCAAGACTTTCTTTAGAATCATTGTGACGTGACTTTAATATTAACAAAATATTCTCTTCAGCAGTTAGGTGCGGAAAGAGTTCGTAGTTTTGAAAGACAACACCCAGTTGTCTTTTTTCAATTGGTAACTCAGCTAAATTTTCATGACCCACATAAAAAAACCAGTTCTGTGCCTGCAATAAACCAATCATTAGATTGAACAATGTTGTTTTGCCAGAGCCTGATGGTCCGACAATAACGTTTACACAATGCTCTTTAAAATTAAGTTCGGGAATACTCATAACGAACTGACCATTTTGATACTTAAGATTTTTTATTGAAACCAAATTTTCCCCCACTCAATATCAAATGATACACAGCTGTCGAAATAAGCCATAAACCAATCATAATACAGCTTACAACAAAAGCACCCTCAATTCGATAAGAAGACAAATATGATGCCATCACAGAGCCCAGTGTTCTAATAGAGCTGCCAGAAATTTTTATAATGGCAAATTCAGATAAACTCATAATCGACAAATAAGTTAACAAATAATAAAACTGATTTTGCAATTGAGGAAATAAAATCTTAAACAAAAAATGACTAAAAGAAATATTATATATTTTAGATAACATCTTCTGATTGGTTATGTCTTGTAACTTATTTTCTAAAGATAATTTATAAAGCGATACAAAAAATAAAACATTAAAGATATATGACAATTTAAGATAATTCAAAAATACGTAGTCAGATTCGCCCCAAAAAAACAAACAAGCCGCCACCAGCATCGTTGACATATAGGTAAAAAAATTCAAAAAAACTATCGATTTCAAGTGCCACAGTAAATAAAGCAAACAAATGAAAATAACAAAAAATACACTCGTATTAGTTAAAAAGAAAAAAAATGAACTCGATATGGCAGTATAAAGTTCAGTGTTGAATACTTGGTGAATAAAGGGACTCTGCACTGCTCTTATAAGTAAATATATATACGACCCCAGATATGAAAACAAATAAGCTAGAACAGCTAAACCATAAACAACAGAACTATACTTTTTGAGACTTAAGGTTTCAGTCGTGATCCCAATTGCCTGAGCCCGTGAACTGTGATGTTTCGATAGCTGTAAAATTGAAAATCCAATAACTAATTGCTGTATTAAACCAATTCCAAGAGCTGCTGACCACTTAAATTCCGTGAACATTTTTTCATAAATTAGAATTTCTAAGTTACGTGAATGACCACCACTTACAATCATAGGAACAGTAAAAGCTGTCAGCGTACTGATAAATACAATAAGTGCTAAAAAAACCAAATACCGACCGTGCTTTATCAGTATAACTCTATAGAACTGCGCACGATTCAGCCCATAAACCAATCCAATAGGCAAAAAGGCACGTACATCATCTGCAATAGCCTGAGAAAATAAACTCAAAATATAACCACTATAGATAAACGCGAGCACAATGATGACACCCACGTTACCCATCGGAAATGGTTGAATAATTGTGAAAGCTATTAAAATCGTAAAAAGACTTGGTAACACTGATGGTATAATGCAAATTTTTTGCAGCAATTTTCTAGGCTGTGATGACAGACTTAATATATAAAATGAACAAAAAAAACCGAAAACAACTGCAATTAAAGAAACCCAAAAACCTTGTACAACCGAATTAATCAGTGCTGAAACAATCTCAGATAAATCAAACGTCAGCTGGCCGTGAAAATAATAAATGAGTGCAGCAAAAGGCAAAATAAAAAATATAATAAGACCGAGCTGAATAATTTTAGCCATCATTTTTGCGAAGTTCTGCCCAGACACTTAGCCATTTCTGAATAGCCTCTTTATTATCAATTTGAAATGGCAAAAGCTTAAATAATTTTACACTGTCAAAAGGAGTTCCCTCTTGAACGTTACGCTCAATCGGAAACATATAATTTTTTTCCATAATAATTTTTTGAGCTTCTGGAGATTGCAAAAACTGAACAAACTTAATACCAGCTTCACAATTTAAGCAAGACTCTGGCACCGCTGCAAACTCAACTTGAGAAGGGTGTCCCTCTTTAAACTCAAGAGACTTATAACTCGTGTCTTTTTCTTCGACAATATGATAAATCGGCGATGTAGCATATGACAAAACTAAATCAACTTGTTTATTTTTAAACAAGCCATAAGCAGCAGACCAACTCGGTGAAACAGAATGAAGTTGTCCAATCAAGTCTTTAAGAAATTTCTCAGCATCAATAGCAGACTTTACTTTAAAAACCCACGATAGAAAGTTTAAACCTGGAGAACTTGTACGTGGATCCTCTAAAGCTATTTTACCCTTAAGCTCTGGCTTTAATAAATCATCTAGTGAATCAATCTGTACAGAGTTATCAACTCGTGTGATAAAGGCAATCGGCGCCCAATCATACGGTTTAAATTTATCCAGCTTGCTGATTCCAGCTAATTGATTAGAAATTTTAAGTTCTACTTTTGAATCTATGCTTTTCCATTTAATTTTATCGACAAGTCTTGATATGTCGTACTGATCTAAACTCAATATGACATCACCAGAGGCTTGTTTTCCTTCAAGTGATATTTTTTGAATAACAAGTGCAGGATCTGCCATCTCTAAATAAGTCACTTTTATTCCTGTTTGTTTCTCAAATAAATCTTTAAGAATAGGCCCAGGCCCCCATGAACCAATAAAAGAACTTGATCCATAGACCTTTAATGTCATTGAATCAGACAAATGTCCTGTACCATCATCGCGATACAGATAAAAAATTGTTAAACTTAAGAAAATAGCTACAACAAATCCAAGAAAATGTTTCATATTAATTAATTTAACCTATTCAAATTGAATGACAACGTATTTAAGTCTGTTAAACGTGGCCAATCGTGTAAAATATCTTTGCTCGTACTGAATTAGCTTAAACCAGACCTAAACAAGATTCAACATGCTACCGAATAGAACCTTATGAAAAAAATTAAACTAACACTTTCTCAACAAATCACATCTTTAGCTGTTACAATTTTATTTCTCTATTCGATAACTAATGTCATTTCATTTATACAGTTTAAATCAGTTAACAAGTCAGTTGGCGAATTAACTGAGACTTGGTTACCAAATGTTGTGCGCGCTGGTGAACTTAAAGCCGAGTTAACTCAATTAGATGCTAAACTCTATCAACTGCTCATAAATACACACAAAGAAAACCACCAAAAAATTGCTGATGAAATTGATTCCATTAAAGGTAATCTTCAAATTTACGGTAAAACTCTCGGAGAAGGTGTCGATAATAAAAATTTTAATGATGAACTTCAAAAATATAGTGAATCCGCTGATAAATATTTTGATTTAGCGGATACATATTTAAATCATATCAATTCAGACCACAAAGATCTGGCCGCTAAACTTATTCAGAATGAAATGGCTGAAAAGTACTCAAAAGCCTCTGGCAGTTTAAAAAATATATCTGACATAGCATTTAATTTAAGCCAGGAAACTAAAAACTCACTCGTTAAAGAAACTGAAACTAAAAAAAATACTATTATAGGAATTGGCTTTGTTGTTTTAATTATTGGCTTATCTATTTCTTTTTTCTTTGGTCAGTATATCGCCAAAAAAATCAAATCTATTGCTTCGACCCTATCTCTTGGATCAAACACTATTCAAGACTCTTCACATAGTTTGGCTAAGCTTGCACATAGCGTAACTTCAGCAGCCACAGAACAATCTAGTGCAGTTCAAGAAACTATTTCCTCATTAAAGGAAATGGATAATATGATTTCAAAAACAACTGCCACAATCAAAAGTTTCTCTGAAAAGGCTAAAACTGCTAAGCAGCAAAGCGATCACGGCAAAACAGTCATTGATAAACTTATTCTAAATATGGGTGAACTTGAAAAAACAAATGATCAACTACAGGATATTTCGAAAGTTATTGAAAATATCAACCAACAAACACAAGTCATCCACTCAATTGTACTTAAAACGCAGCTCTTATCATTTAATGCATCTATTGAAGCTGCTCGCGCCGGACAGAATGGTCGCGGCTTTGCTGTCGTGGCATCAGAGGTTGGATTACTAGCTCTATCAAGCAGTAAAGCAGCCCAGGATATCGAAAACCTCATCCAAAGCAGTCAACTTAAAGTCAAAAATGCTATCGAATCAATTCAAGATCGATCTAAAGAAAGTCATGCTATTAGTTACCAAACTTTAGAAAATTTTAATAAAATTACTCATGAAATCGACGAAATCAACTTACAAATGGAAACGATCACTGATGCTTCATACAAACAGGAAGTTGCGATTAAAGAATCTTATTCAGCTATGAAAGATCTCGATAAAGCTGCTTTACTTAATACACAATCATCGGCTGAAGTTTTACGAATGAGTGATAATATGAAGACTGAAAGTGATCACTTAAAAGTTCAAACTTTGAATTTAATCGAAGTTGTTTCTCGTGATCAGAATGTGGCTTAAACTACCACCAAAAACCACGATAACGTTTGTAAAAATAATAATCGAGACCTAAGCATCGACCAGCTCCGACCCAAGCAATCATGATATGACATGCTAGAAGCAGTTTATAGTAAATTTCTTGGCTCGCTGGCGCAATAACTAGAAAATTCAAACCCAACAAAGTGGCCAACACAGCTGTTGGGCGCACAACGTATCCCAATAAATATGACACTCCTATGACGACTTGAACACCCACTAATACAAAAGCATAAAATGTCCAGTGACTCATTAAATGCTCTGTTAAAAAAACTCTATACCAAAATGGCATTTGCGTTTTATTGAGCGCCTCAACAAGTAAATCACTCACAACAGAATTACCGAGAATATGAACTTTCCAGTCTTTGATGGCTTGTTGAATGTAGTAATACCCTAAAAATATTCGCAAAAACGAAATCGGTAAAAGATGACCCACATATTTTAAGCTCTCAAAATAAGATTGAAACATACTATAACTTTAATCAAAGACCTTTGCGTGGACAACTATTCGCTAAAAAACAGGTCTCACAACTTGGCGATCTAGCTTTGCAAATAGCTCGACCATGTGAAATTAAATAATGTGACAACATGACCCACTCTTTTGATTCAAAATTTTTATTGAGTAAACTTTCAATTTTTACAGCATCCTCGGTTTTAACCCAACCAAATCTATTCGAAAGTCGAGTGACATGTGTATCAACCACGACTCCACTTGCAATACCGTAAGCATTACCTAAAACGACGTTCGCTGTTTTGCGCCCCACACCCGGTAATTCAACTAATTGTTCTAACTGTTTAGGTACCTGATCTTGGTATTTTTCGGATAAAATTTGGCAGCAAGCTTTAATGTTTTTAGCTTTGTTTTTATAAAAACCTGTTGATCGAATCACTGTTTCAATAGTTTCGACAGCTTCATTGGCCAAATCGCTTGGCTTTTTATATTGAGCAAAAAGATCTTTTGTAACTATATTGACTCTTTCATCAGTGCATTGAGCTGACAAAATTGTTGCAATAAGTAATTGAAACGGATTTTTAAAGTTAAGCGCACAATGCGCGTCTGGATACTTCTTTTTTAAAAGCTTAAGTGTCGATTGATAATCGAGTGCTTTACGTTTTGTCACCGAAATCGCCAATGGCTTCAACAGGACAACCTTCCATTGCTTCTTTACAAGCTGCTATTTCCTCTGGACTTTCGGGTTGTTTTGTAACAAACGCATGACCGTCTTCTTCGTGCATAGAAAAGTTTTTCGGGGCAGATAAAACACATGCATCACATGCAATACAAGATTGATCAACGAACATTTTACCTGGTTTATTTTCTTTCCACTTTTGAGCTAAATCAGCCACTTTGGACCTCCGAATAGCAGCAATTTAAGGAAATTCTAGGCTTAAGTCAAATTCATAGAACTGGCCATCACGAATCAATAAAACAAAGCTATAATAAAGCTATAAAAACAGGGGGTTCCCATGGTTAAAGCAAGATCACCAGAAGCACACGAGTTTAATGACGTCGTTGAGTTTTTAGATACTCAATTAAGAGAAAATAATAGTACTTGGACAATTAAAGCTGAATATCCAACCGCATTAACACCTTCGAATATTCACAATATGAGCATTATTACAGACGAAGCCGATGAGCATAAAATTATTTCACATGCTGTTTTAAAACCCATCATCACAAAAACACCACAAGCTATCTACAAAATAGGTGCTATTGGCTCTGTTGTTACAGCTCCAGAATATCGCAATCAAGGTTTAAGCTCATTAAATATGCAAAATTGTTTAACGAAAGCTACAGCCCAAAACTGTGATTTAGTTGTCTTATGGACAGATAAACATGATTTTTACCGTAAGTTTGGTTTTGAATTAGCTGGTTTTGAAAATACTTATGTGTTTGACCATGAGTTACCTCAACAAACTGTCCACACTAAATTTATTACAGGTCCACAAGTCGATCCAGCTGCACTTTTAAAACTTTACTCACAACACAGTGTTGGTTCAATTCGAACGATCGAAGATATGCACCAATATATGAAAATTCCAAACACACAAATTTACACAGCTTGGAGTAATACAAACCAACTACTCGCTTATGCCATCGAAGGTAAAGGCGTTGACTTACAATCATTTATTCACGAGTGGGGCGGACAAGTTTCTGCAATCATTGATTTAATGAGTTATATGACTAAAACAGAAAATAAAGCTTTTCATCTTATGGTACCACAGCACGCCCAAAACTTAAGAACAGCTCTAGACAAAATCGGCGTCTTTTGCCACCGAGGGTTTTTAGGTATGATTCGAATTCATGATTTTGAATCAATTGCTGTTAAAGTTAAAAAAGCATTCAGAGCTGAAGGCTTTGATCAAATTGTTTTAGAAAAACAAAACGATCAAATCATTTTTGGCTATGGGACTGACTTGTATACTTTAGATCACGAATCTGATTTAGCTAAAATTTTATTTGGACCAACTCAAATTCAAGACATGGCATTTATTCAACCTCAAACTCGTGATATTTTAGCAAAAGTATTGCCTATGCCGATTTGGGTTTGGGGTTGGGATTCAATATGAACCGTCATAAAAACCTTGCGTCCTCTATTGCATTAATAGTTTTGTTGCTTTTTCAGATCTCATGTTTAAAAAAACAGAATCTCGAAGACGGCGATCTTGTTTCTAAAGCTGATCCAAGTACTATTCAGGAAAAAATGGAAGAAGGCGCTGGGGGATTTTCACAATTTACAGCACGAGTGAATGAGTCAAGTTCGCTTTCTGCAACTGTTACATTTGCAGACTCACAGAGCGTTCCCTATTATGACCAAGTGCTGACGATTGATTCTGCGATTGTTTCGGGAACATCTGTATTATTCAATTTACTTTATACAAAAACGAATTACTCAGATGCCAGTGATACTTTTAGCTCAAAACAAATTGTTTGGGATCCACATGTGACTATTGGAAATGCTGAACTAAGCCAAAAATTATTAAAAATGCAAAAAGCAGCATCGCAACCTACTTTTTTAATGAACTACTATATGTCTTTCTCTTATGAATGTACCAATCCAGACTATACCTGTTACAATCTGAAATATGAAGATACTGTAATAAAGTTACCGATTAGTTTAGCTGATAAACGCATTTGCGAAGATTTGAGTAATTGCATCATTCCCGTTCGGCAAGTTGAGTTTGACATTGTTAATCAAAAGCAATTGGTCGCCGGCAAACCAGAACGCGCACATGTTAGATTTTTAATTTCGCGTAAGTTACCTTATTTATCAAAAGTCTTAAATATGTGCTATAGAACCTTGGCACTTTACGGTAACGAACTAAAACCTATTGTTCGTGAAGATTGCTTCGGTGTTACAGACTTTACAATCGGTGATGATTACATTAAGAATTAAAATATGAAAAAAGTTGCTATTATCGCTGCAGGGTTTGGAATTAAACAAACTGAATTAACTGAGACCATCAGCTTGGTGGTCTCATTATCAGAACTTAATGCATCATTTAAAATTTTTGCATTAGACTCGACAACTCCTCTTAATCATCACGAACTTTACCCACTTGAATCACTGAACGCAGATGAATTTGATGCTTTAGTCATACCGGGTGGCGCGGGTATTGGTCGTCTATTATCAAACTGGTCTGAAGATCAAAAAAACACGCAAGTCCATCCAATTGTTGAAAAACTGATTCTTAAATTTTTTGATGACAGCAAACCAATCGGTGCTATTTGCGCAGGACCGTTATTGGTAGCTCGTGTTTTACGTAAACATTCACCTTGTATTACTTTAGGTGAACATTACTCTAAAGCAGAATTCGTTAAAAAATGGGGAGCTATTCTTGAAGCATGCCCATCGACTGATTTTATTACTGATCGCAACACTAAAGTGATCACCACACCGGCATACATGAATGATGATGTTACACCATTTCAAGTTTTTTCAGGTATTCGTGCCATGACTAAAGAACTTGTCGAAATGGCTTAATCGAGTAAATTGGACTTGACTCCAAAATACTCGCGAGTAAATTGGAGTTATGTCCAAAATACTCGCGAGATATCTAGAGCCCTATATTCGCCAAGACCTTCTCAAAAAAATGGTTTTTCTTGGTGGGCCTAGGCAAGTTGGTAAAACAACGTTATCTCAACAATTAATTAAAAATTTTCGTGATGAACATCCAGCCTATTTAAATTGGGATTCTGATATTGACCGTAATAAAATTAAAAATCGCGAATGGCCCAAAAACGAAAAACTGATCATTCTTGACGAAATTCACAAATTTAAAAACTGGCGAAATTTTGTCAAAGGCTTATTTGATACTTTAAAAAATACGCATTCTTTTTTGGTCACGGGTTCAGCACGACTTGATCATTTTAGAAAAGGTGGTGATTCTCTTTTAGGACGATACCATTACTATCGTCTACATCCGTACAGCTTACCAGAAATTGGGTATTCACCAGAAAAACTTGTCAAACTTTTGAAATTTGGCGGTTTTCCTGAACCATTTCATTCAGCAAATGATCGAGATCTACGAAGATGGCACTTACAACGCTTGAATAGACTCGTGCGCACAGACTTACGTGACTTAGAAAATATCAAAGATTTAGATAAAATGTTTATGTTAGCAGAACTACTTCCTAGTAAAGTGGGGTCACCTCTTTCGATAAACTCACTTGCACAGGATGTCGAAGCAGACTTCAAAACAATCAAAAACTGGCTCTCTATTCTGTCTGCGATGTATTACAGTTATCAAATTGCACCTTTTGGTAGTTCTAAAATTAGAGCCGTTAAAAAAGAACAAAAGCTTTATATGTGGGATTGGAGCCAAGTCGAATCTGAAGGTCATCGCTTTGAAAATATGGTCGCCTCGCATCTGCTAAAATATTGCCACTTTTTAGAGGATACAGAAGGGCACCAAATGGAGTTACGCTTTTTACGCGATATCGATAAACGCGAAATTGATTTTGTTGTGATAAAAGATAAAAAGCCAATATTTGCAGTTGAATGTAAAACCGGTGAAAAATCAGTATCGCCACATTTACATTACTTTAGCGAAAGAACTTCAATACCTCATTTTTATCAAGTTCACCTTGGCAAAAGTGAAAAACAAATAAACGATAAAATTTCGATTTTACCATTTAGTCATTTTTGCGAGCAATTAAAACTAGTCTAATGCCCTACCCCACAACTTGTCGAAATGGCTTAATACAAGCACAATAAATATATGAAGAAAAAAATTGCGATTATATTTGGTGGCCGCTCTTCAGAGCATGAAGTTTCAATTCGTTCAGCTTACAATATTTTGAAAGCTCTTAATTTATCATTATTTGAACCTATATTGATAGCTGTATCAAAACAAGGAACCTGGTACCAAGTCACAGAAAAAGAAATGAGCGAAATTAAATTCGTCGACGATCAAAAAAATGCTCCACAAAAAGCAGTTTCATTAATTTCATATAAAAGCGAAGCCATGCTGATTGATTTACAAAATTTTGCAAAACAAAAAATTGACTGTGTTTTTCCGATCATTCACGGCACGAACGGTGAAGACGGCGCTTTACAAGGTTTACTGAAAATGGCAAATGTTCCATTTGTTGGCTGCGGTGTAATGAGCTCTGCTGTAGCTATGGATAAAGAAGCTATGAAAATCGTCATGACAGCCGCAGGTATTAAAAATGCGAAATACGCTGTTTTAAAGAGTCATGAAAAAAATAATTTTGCATCAATTAAAGAACAACTAGGTTTACCGTTTTTTATTAAACCGGCTAATGCTGGTTCATCGGTTGGTGTACATAAAATTAAATCAGAATCTGATTTTGAAATTAAACTTAAAGATGCTTTTCAATATGATCACAAAGTCTTAGCCGAAGAATATATCGAAGGTCGTGAAATTGAATGTTCAGTAATGGGATTAAATCAAAGCCCTAAAGCTGGCACACCAGGCGAACTTATCGTTAAACATGAGTTTTATTCATACGAAGCTAAATACTTAGACGATAATGGTGCAGAAATTGTGATTCCAGCCAAAACCGATGTGGATAAAATTGAGGAAATTCGTAAACTCGCTGTTAAAACATATAAAGCCTTATTTTGTGATGGTTTAACTCGCGTTGATTTCTTTATGAAAAAAGACGGCACACTTTTTGTGAACGAAATTAACACATTGCCTGGTTTTACTAAAATCTCGATGTACCCTATGATGTGGGAAGCAAGCGGATTAAAATACTCAGAATTAATTACTGAGCTCATCAATTTTGCTTTTGCTAAGTTTGAATATGATAATCAACTGAAGATGACTTATTTGTAAGGATTAATGATCTTTACAGAAATTTCTTTTTGATAATTCACCTTCGTATAAAAAAACGAGTAACTTATCAGACTCAACTTTACAGCTTTGCTTGTAATATGTAGCAATTTTACCGTCTTTACTAATTACTATATATTCATCCGTATGAGTATTCCACTTTATAAAAGCACCATCTTTTCGAGTTGATGTAACACAATTAGGATTAGTTGATTTAGCAAATCTAATTGCAGAATCTAAGTAATCACTTTGATTTTTAAGTCCGAACTCTTTCATGTGCTTTATTGCGTGTTCTTTTAAGTAAAAATCGGATGTAAATTCTCTAATATCTCTTTTTACAGTATCAGGTAAATCTGTCACTAGATTTTCTAAAACATCGATCATTTGACTGGTTAGCTTTCCACTTTTGTGGCTTTCGATTAAATACTTTGAAACCGCACCGTTCTTCGTTAAGACATATATTCGGTGTGACAGCTTACCAATGTCTTCGGCAGTTTTTATAGCCAGTTTCGAGAACCCTGCAGGGCCAACAACAGCAGCTTGAAAAATATCGCCAATTTTATTCTCTGTAAAACTGCAAATAATACTTTCTGCCACTTTAGGCACGGCCTTCACTAAATCAGACAGTGGTTGTATTATTTTTGACGAAATATGCGGTATTGTTTCAATAAGTGCATTAAAGGCTTGTTTGACTGTCGATACAAATTCTGAAAAATTAAACTGCCCTATTTTAATTAACGTTTCTTTTAATTCATCAATTTTCTTTTTAAATAATTCTGAAATTGAAAAATTGCATTTAGAAATAATTTGACTGAACTCAACTCTTTGTATGCTCTGATTCAGTTGTTGGAAATCATTCTCAAATCCACTTTCTTTACAAATTTGATTTCCCGCAAAAGCTTTATTCATTAACAACTGATACCAATTATAATTTAAACTTGTCTTTTGGTTACTAAATGCTGAAATTTCTTTTTTGAATTGGACATCACTTAAGCCAAATGCCCAAAATAGATTATTATTTGTATCTTTATATATTAATTCGTTATTAAAACTGTAGACTACTTCCGAATCAACACCAGTCAGTTCAATGCTGGATAATTTCAGTAACAACCATTTTTCTTGAATCGATAGATTCAAATCCACCTGAGTTGATTTGCTTAAATTAATATTTTTATAGATCTCAGCTGATAAAATTTTTTGCGCAAAAACATTATTGCAAAATATAGCCAGTACCACAAAAACCACATGAACAATTTGCATAACATTATTTTAACTAAACTTTATTCATTTCTTGTATATATTGATACAGAACCAGACTCGACGATGGTCTGTGAACGCCGTTTGCATAGTTTTAAATTACATCATATATTTGAATTCCAAATAGTAAATCAAGGATGATTTATTGCGGATGCAAGACATGTGGTTCGTGATCCTATACGGATTATACTCGAGCAGACTCAAGGAGGAGTTAGCCAATGAGAACACAAGATCAAATCAAAGATACTCATAAACTATCAGATTTAAAGCGTTATGAAAAAACAGAGAATACGTTTCAAAGAGCGTTTGTCTCGATACAGTGTAATTGCGTACTTTGTGCGACTGAATTACAAATTAAAATAACTGCAGCTGAAAATGATGCCACTGAAGTCAAAGAAGAAGCTTTTTGCCCTCAATGCAACATTAGAATGAGATCTAAATCACATAAAGTACAGTAGTTACGACATCAGTTTTTTGACGTTTGAATAAAAACCGCCAAAAATTCGACGATCTGCACTTCCGTACATTGATTGTTTGACACCTAGATTTAAATCATAACGCGACATTGTGTTATGATTTAGTATAACGTTGCCGACTTCAACTTGATGAATAAGTTTCTGATTTTTATCAACTTCTGTCCATATCTCTGCTGCAAACCCGTAATATGAAACATTACTGTATTTCGCAATATCAAAAGGATACTTAACTGTGCTGAGTATGAACGCTGGCGCTTCAACTTGGTCTTGTTGCAGAGTCGAGCAATTCGACATGTCTTTAGTAAAAAAAGGTTTAAGATAACGCGGATCATTTTGCTCTTGCTGACTTGATATAAGTTTTGCTTGATCTTTTTTAGCTAAGCTCATGATCGAGTTAAAATCTGTTTTTGATTTTTGTTTTTGTATAGGCGTCCATAACGAATCATCAAAAATAGATTGAGATGGCCTAAGTTCATTAAGTTTTGTTTCAATAAATTCGGTCCAATTTTTTTCATATTTTTCGAGTACAAATAATCGACCAGAATTCCAATGTAATTGCCCCTGCCCCACCAAAAAAGACTGCAAGACTTGATTCATTTCATTTTCAGTTAATTCTTTTACAACTGCAGTTATGTTTTTAGATCCAGAATTAATTTGTATTTTTTTGGCCATTTGTCGACTTTGACGAGCAACTGCAAGATGAATTTCGGCAGCATGCTCTAAATTAGAATACGATAAAATAGCTTTAACACCAGGATGTGAAATAAGTAAATTTTTAAAGGCCACATCAGTGCCATTCAATATTTGCACTAAGCTTTTTGGAGCTTGTATAACCTGAAATAACTGCCCCCATATTTGTGTTGTTACAGCTGAATGGGTTGATGGTTTAACAATGACTGTATTACCAGCCAGTATAGCTGGTAATACACTTTCGACAAACAATCGAGTTGAAAAATTCCAAGATAACACCACGACTATCACACCTGTCGCTGTGTAATGAGAATCTGTTTGAGAATCGAACTCTTCAATAAAGTGATTTAATTTGCTTATGGCGACCTTAACGTTGCAATCTAAGCTATCTTTAAAACGCATGCCTTGTGCTACGGCTTCTAAAGCGGCAATTTCGTTTTGATGTTTTTCTAGATAGCTTTTAACATTTAAAGCCAATTGTTTACGATCACTGAAGTTAGATATTTTCCAATCTTCAAAAGTATTATGTGAAAGCTGCAAAGCCTTAATCAGATCAATAGCTTGTGACTGAGCAATCTGAGTCGTGAACTCACCATGTGGAGACGTATGTTCAAAATACTGATGACCAGACGGCTCAACGAAATCACCATTTACAAAATTTAAAATTTTATGTGGATAATCAAATTTAACTGTATTTTGAATCGTGCTTTGAATCATATACTGACAAATTAACAGAAAAAAATAATTTGTCGATAAAAAGGAAACGGCCGACTGGATCCTTTAAGGTGTGTCGGCCGTTTAAATGAACACTTCTACGGCGGAGGTATTACACCCCACAGCTCGTAAGGCTGTATAAGCTTGACGACTATGAAGCCGCCACCTCCGCCTTAGTTATGTCATATGTACTTGTCATAACACCACCTCCTTTCGTGCCATAAGAATGGCAAAACCAGAATACTAAAAGTCACTGCAGCGATCAAAAATAAAAAATAAATACTCAATATAAGATAAAATTATGAGACATTTGACAGTCGTTTGTTTTTGGGTGAATAAATACGTATAGCATTATACCTACCGGTACCCTGCCTGTCCTGATTTCTAAGACTCAAAATAATCACCTATAATCTCTTGATTATTTTTTTTAAATTGGCTGTTCAGATCGCATAAACTCTGCAATAAAAATTTCTGACGATAAATTCCCCAGTTTTTGAAATCAGGATCTAACGTGTAAACAATTAAACCTTTTTTTGCATTTTGACAAAAAGCGAGCAGTGCTTTGTTGTCAATTGTTCTTAAATCATTTCGTAACCAGTAAATTGCTGCCACATTTATTCATTATCATTTATATTCATGTGATCAAACTAAAACGCTAAAATTTTTGTTGGGTGACATGAATTATGGATGAAATAGAAAAAATATTTAAATGCCCGTACTGTTTAGAAAAAATATCAATGTTAATCGATACATCTATTGAGGATGAACAAACTTATATCGAAGACTGCGAAGTGTGCTGCAATCCGATTCAGCTGTCATTTACTTGCATTAACAGCAAAATCAAAAATTTTGCTGTTAATAAAGCTTATGGGTGAGTTTACTGCGCACAGTATTTAGAATAACGCCCACCTTATAGCTTATCCATGTGTTTACAGTGCCGCCGGGATTTTATGTCCCTTCCTTAGTCCTGATTACAAATCAAAAAACTATAGGTGTGTACGTGCTACAAAATCTTAAATAACTGTAAGCTGTAAATACCAATCAAAATTATTTGAAAAATAATTTTCAAAATAATTAAAACTAGTCCTAATACAGCTAAACCTAAATTCAAAATGCGTCGATATGATCTATATCTTCTATAGTTCATAAGACACCTCCGATCTGGTATTCGGAGCATGTCAACACTTCAAAGCTATAAAGTGAGCAAAGACTTTATAGCTTTTTTATTTGTGCAATCTTATAGCCAAGGCTGTTTGCTAATGCGAATCCGGGCCTCACGTGAAAAAAATCAAACTACTGCGCACATCCATTAATAGCTTTAGTCATCGCTGAGTCAGAGCTATCAGTACGATAATAATTTGCATATAAATCTTGTAAACACTGTAACGAATTCTTTTTAACACGTGCTATACCTTGTCCGGCCTTAGTCATTGAATTGTCTGCATTCAGTGTTAAATAAAATTTATCATACGTAAAATTTAACATATCCATTTTACCCTTAAGCGGTAGCACAGCGATTTGCACGGCTTTATCCATTGCGTTTGTAGCAGATAAAGCTAAATAATATTTATCATACGAAAACTTCAAAATACTTAAATCTTCAACTTTTTTACAAGCGGCAATGGCTTTGTCAGTCGCAACACTTGAACTGCTATCTAAATAATATTTAGCATAAACGTATTCAAAGCATTCTTTATTGTAACCACCATTGCTAGAGTCTTGTTTAAGAAGTTCTAAAGCTTGCTCTAAGTGATCAATGACTTGTTGTAAGTTTTCGTCTGATGCATTCGTCATATCTGATTCACTGCGAATGTCTTTAACAAGTCTATTAATTCGTCCAATTTGAGCATCAGTTGCTAATAAATTTTGTGAAAATATTAAAGCTAAAACACTCACTAATAAATATTTCATATTGTCCTCTTAATAAATGCTAAATTTAAAAATTATTTTATATCTCTTAAATAGTTAATTATGCGACCCTGCCAAACAAGCATTTCTTCGTGCGATAAACGTTTGGCGCGCTTAAAATTCAAATCAGGAATACTCCATGCCGGAATTAAATGTAAATGATAATGCTGAACTTCAAATCCAGCGACGATTGTTCCCACGCGAGGACAATTCGTAGCTTTTTGAATAGCTTTTGCAATTTTTTGCGCATTAAGCCCCACTCGAGTGTAAATTTCCGCAGGAACATCAAACCAGTGGTTAACTTCCATTTTTGGAATAACAAGCACATGACCTGGATTAACTTGATCGAGAGCTAAAAATGAATATGTTAAATCATCTTCGTGAATTTTGTATGATGGCAATTCGCCGCTTAAAATTTTTGTAAATACTGTTGGCATAAGAATGTCCTTTTACCTTAGCTTTCAAAGCTAAGCCGTTACATTCTTAATATACCTGTCTACGAGTTGACCACAACCTAAAACTTTTTTTGACAACACTGTATCAAGTGCGCCCCGTTTTTTAGATCGCATTGTTAAATACAAATCAAGCACTGTCACTTCTGACTGCTGACGCTGCTTAAGTTTAAATTGATCACCAGGCTTGATTACACCCTCTTGAATGACTTCGAAATAAACCCCTGGCCATGCACGCTCTTCAAACTCTTTTTGCATACGTTTATCACCAGCCACAAAATTTAATCGATTACATGGGTAACGAGGCCCTGTCGCTTTTAAAACAGTTGTTCCGATTTCATAAATATCACCCAGATAAAAATCAGATTCACGTAAAACATCAACTGATAAATTTTCGCCTAAATGTCCAATCGGAAATTCTTTACCTAAAAATTTTGACCATTCTGGATAACGATCGACTGACAAAGCATAAACAACTGAATCAAGTGTGCCATGCAATTGAGGACTTTTAAAACGATCACCAACAACTTGTGTTTTGGTGATCTGAATTTCTGGAACTGAATGACGAACCATGGATGTTTCCATGGTTACGTCGTCTAAAGTATATGTTTTCGGAATACCGATATTAACCGAAACAATTTTCATTGAATGATAATCCTTAAATGCTAACGCTGATTAGCGCGCATCTACGGGTTTCCAAGTAAGGCCTTCTTGACCTTGCCATTTACCACGTGGACGATAAATACGATTTTTTTCGTATTGTTCGTTAGCGTGCGCAATCCATCCAGAAACACGAGAAACCGCAAAGATCGGCGTGAAGATATCTGTCGGAATACCCATAGCGTGGTAAACTGTCGCAGAGTAAAAATCCACATTTGGCATTAAGCCTTTTTCTTTATTCATTGTATCGTCAATTAAAGCCGACATTTCATAAAGTTCAGGTTTACCGATTTTTTGAGTTAAGCTTTTTGAAAATTTTCTTAAAATAGCTGCGCGTGGATCACCATCTTTGTAAACACGGTGACCAATACCCATAACTTTTTCTTTAGCATCTAAAGCATCTTTAACAAATTGTTGTGCTTTTTCAATTGTGCCAATTTTAGCTAACATCACCATCACTTGTTCATTTGCTCCACCGTGCAATGGTCCTTTAAGCGCACCAATCGCAGAAACAATTGCTGAATGTAAATCAGATAAAGATGAAGTCGTGACACGTGTTGCAAATGCAGAACAATTTAATTCATGATCAGCATGTAAAATCAAACACGTATCAAATAATTTAACAAGTTCTGCATCTGGCTCAGAACCTTTAAGCATATACATAAAATTGTAAGCAATTGATTTACCAGCTTTTGGAGCAAGGATCTCACGCTTATTTCTGATTGCTTCAAATGCAGTTACAATAGAAGCCATTTTCGCAGTCAAGCGAACAGCTTTACGCTTGTTAGCTTCAGTACCGATATCATTTGCATCTGTATCCCAGTGAGATAACAAAGAAACTGCTGTTCTTAACCAAGCCATAGGATGAACATTTGTTGGTAATGTTTTTAAAACTTGAACGTAAGCAGGATCTAACGTCATGTTTTTATTTAACTCAGCAGAGAATGATTCAAGCTCAGCTTTATTTGGAAGTTTGTTATTCCATAAAAGATAAGTCACTTCTTCAAATGTTGAATTCGCAGCTAAATCTTCAATAGTGTAACCACGATAGTTTAATGTATTGCCAACGATGAATGATACGGCTGTTGTACAAGCAACAACTCCCTCTAATCCTTTATCTAAGGCACCTTCGTAAATAGTAATTTCTGCCGCCATAATCGACTCCCTTTTTATTTAGAAAATGTGAACATATTAGAATTACCAAAGAAGCAATTACTTGGCTAGTTTTATCACTCTGTCTTTGACTTCCATCACGACAACAGTCTGATCCCTGAGTGGATGCTCTAATCCGGATTTTTGCTGGCAACGAAATAGAATTTCGTTTCGGATATCATGTACGCTTGATGCAGCTGTCATCTGATTCATCATTTCACACAGCTCGTCATAACCCATAACCTCTATAACGCCCGTAGATGCCAAGGTCACACGCGTTTTAGAGTTCAAATCAATCTCTGCAGACTTTAGTCTGTAATCCGATTGAGAGCTTAATCCCTCGTTTTCAGATTTTAAAAGTTTCATAGATTGACCAGGCTCTTGTGCAAAGCCGACGATTGTTCCTGCGCTGCAAAAATTAAGTTTAAAGTCACGTCGATCAACCACACCATAAAAGACATCTGTCTTGTCCTTTTCATTTGCTGCTGTTTTCAGCTCTTCAGATAAGCGCATCAGTACTTTTTCAGGGGATAGGCCTTTTTTAGCTTCGATTAAATGACTGACTTTCATAATTAAAGACAAAAACAACGCCGACATAGCATAACCACTCGATGACGACAATAAAATACCAAATTTCATTTTGTCTTCGTGTTCAAAGATATCAAAATAATCACCACCAAATTTTGTTCCAAAAACAAATTTTTTACTGAATTCAAAGCCTGAAATACTCGGAATTTCTGTAGGAGTTAAAACTTTTTGAATTTTTTTAAGCAAATCAACATCTGAATTAATTTGAATCATCACAGAGTCTAACTGATGTGAAAATTTTAATAGCTCTTGCTTATAGAGTGAAATTTGTTCTTCTTTTTGTTGAACAATTTTTTCAAGAAGTGCATTTTCTTTTTTTAAAATTTCAATTTCTGATTGAGTTGTCTTTTTACCTTCTTCGGCCATGCAACTATCTTAATGCTGAAATAGCTTGCTTCAAATAGGATTCTTCTCGCTGATGTAATTCAACGATACGCTTAGGTATTAAGTCTAGGTCTTTCTTTTGAAATTGTAATCGATCTGTCAAATGACTCTCTAAAAAAAACAAAAGCTGCGTTTTTTCCTGCTTTCGAAACTCCGCTTTATCAACCAGACAATAAGTCGAAAATCTAACTAGATGTTGTGAGACTCCACTTAAATTCACAATGCGTATGTTATAAAAATGACCCCATATCGATAAAATTGAAATTTCGACCCCATAAAAAAGAGCAACAGACAAAATAAAAAATTCGTACCTATTAGCATACATAGAAGATGCAAAATATTTGTTAATTATTAAATACTGTAAAATATTTATCACAATGTAGACAACGATTGAATGCGATATAAACGTCATAACGCTTAAAAATTTCCATGTGAGTTTAGCCAGACCTTCAATTTGGCGTAAATAATAAAAATTACGAAGAGATCGTCCATAAAACACAGCACAAATTGATAAAATACTAATTTCAATATGAATGTCACCCTGACAAACTAATAAACCGATTAAACCTATCCACAAGAGTTCCAAATAAGTTGTCAGTGATAAAACCAAAAACAAAATGACTAATAATAAAGTTGTCCAAATGTTTTCACCAAACAAAACCCGAACAAAAACATTATCGATTCCTAAGCTTTGAGCCAGCGTAAACTGATATCGCCACGGATTAAAATAAAAAGCAGCCAAAACAGCAAATAAAAAAAATGACATTAATGGCGCAAAACAAACACGCATTAAATACGATCGTCTTTGGTCAGGATTAAAATCAAAACCAATTAAACCCGACAATTGAATTGGAGTTACTTTAAAATGAGTCAAAACATATTTAACTTGTTGTAAGATTAAATTTATCATTAAGCTTTATCCCCTCTTAATGTGAACTGTAGATATCATATCTAATGATTTTACCGTGAATAGCACCGTCTGGTTTTAAATAAGCTTCAGCTGCTAGAGGCCGTTTGACAACAAATCTTTTAAAGAGTTTTTTATGACAAACATTTTCAATAATTTCTTTTGCGTCTTCGTCATGTCCGACTAAATTTTTGAAGACAACCATTTCTTGCTTAGGCAGTGCTGATTTTTTTTTGTCAGGAAACATAGGATCAAAATACGCCACATCAAATTGTCCTGGCTGTAATAAATTTAAATAGTCATTGGATTCAGACAAAATAAACTGCGGAACTTTTAATAACTCTTTTAGCGCTTTGTCTTCAGCAATTTTAAGACACATATAAATCAAAGGGTTTCTTTCAATTGCGGTAACTTGAAATCCCATTTGCGACAAAAACACTGAATCAACACCCAAGCCTGCAGATAAATCTAAAAGCTTAAAACCTTTTTGACCTGAACCTAAAGCTCGAGCTAATGGCTCTTTATTTAGCCCTGATTTAGTCTTGTAATAATGATTGCGATCATGAATAAAATCGATGTGAAATTTTCTATTCTCACGATCTGTCACAATCGGACCGTTCTCAGTAAAAAAAACTTCGTAATCATACTGCAAAGCATGTTCTTTCAAAAAATCAACCCATGTTTGATATGTGTTTTGCAAAGAGTCTTGTTCGTAGCGAAAAGTTAAACGTGATTCATTCACAAAAATAACCTTTTATGGTGTCCAGCTATTTTTGGTCAACCAATACCAAGTAAATTCAATGATAACTAAAGTCGTCATCAATAAAAAATTACGGTATCCAATTTTTTTAATCATTCGGGTATCAGACCCTAGTGGGGATTGGATTTGATCGACTTTAATAACTGTCGGAATCGACCAAAAAATTAATATAGCTGTTGTAAACCAACCCCAAAAAACACTTGAATAGAAATAGTGGTACAAAGCCCAAAGAAAAACAAAAATGATCCACCAATAAATTATGATTTTTTTAGCTCCATCAAATCCATAACGAGTCATTGTGTTTTTAATGCCGGCTTGCGCACTCGTTAAAAGATGGCTGAAATTATTTAAATGAACTAAAAACTGAATCGACCAAGCCCATAAAATTCCAAATGCTAAAACCTCTGTATCAATACCTGCGCCCAAAGCCACTTGATAACCCGAAACAACACCCGGCCCAGATAACACAAAAAATATAATTTCACCCCAACGATGATTTTTATATGAATTTTTAGTCAGTAATTTTCCTAAGAACAAAAGAATAGTCACGACGATAATGACTCGACCCTCTTCTCTTTGTCGATACACAATCGGCAAAGATATTAAAAGTGCTAAGCCAATAAAAAAATTACTTAATCGCGAAGCAAAGTGGGTATTGACCCAACCCTTAAGCAACGGTTTGTTGTGATTAATATTAACTCGGTCATATCCAGAAATATGATCAATCACATCATTACGAATATTAAATCCAATAAAAATAGCGAGCATTGCTATCAACGATAAAGCAAAACTCAAGGGATCAAAAAAACGATCATCAACATAGTTTTTAATCGCCACATAAAGAAATGGAACTAAAACTAAATACAGCTTTTTAATTTTAATTAAATTCAGTAATACTCTAGATTGCGTTGGTTTTTCTATTGATGAGTTTTCAACTATTTCAAATGTAATCGTTTCTTCAGGCGAGCCCACGTTCAACGTGGACATCGGCAAAGCCGTGTGATTTGCAATATCACATATTCCCCAAAGATACTGGTTAAATAGAGGATCATTTTTTTTTAGGGTCACGTAACGACTCAAGACTTAGGCTTCCTTCTCCAGTACAGGATTTCTGTGAGTGGCTTTAAAGCCTTAATCAAGTCTGGTTTTTTAAGTTGTTTCTCTAATTCAACCAGATGATGACTATAGAGCTCAATCATTTTTGTATTGATCTGGTCAAATTCTTCAACTTTCGTCTTAAATAATTTTTGGCCTAACTCAGAATCAGACGAAAAAGACTTATAAAACTCATTCAAATCATGTGATTTGACCATCTGGTCTATTTGCGCTCTGTTCATATCTTTCGAAATAAATGCACCAAAAGAATTTAAATACCCAGATTTAAGATCACCCAAAATCGCTTTACCTTCATCATTACGTATGTCGTAATCAAGTAAATCATCACTTCGTTGAAAAAGCTGTCCGAGTATAGTTCCCATTTCATCTAAAGTGCGGTGTAAATTTTCATCATAATTTTCAGCCGCAATAAAAGGGGCACGTAAGCACCATTTAAATAAAGAAGCTGTTTTCAAATTATGAATTCGATCAAGTTGATCTAAACCCACAAAAAAATCCCCGACGACTGAATCTTGCAACCACTCACCCTCAAGCAAGTCAGAAATAGTTTCACTCGTAAATTGAACAAGCTTAATGTTACCAAAACCTGACAAGTTCACCATTACTCTTGCTAAAAGATAATCACCAGCCAGAACAGCATACTCAGGGGTATATTTTGTCCAAGCCGCTGGCTTACCTCGACGCAAATGCGAACCATCAATCAAATCATCATGTAACAAAGATGCATTATGAATAAACTCAATCGTTTGACATAACAAATGCTGTGTCTCTTGCGGTAAAGCAATAGGATCACTTACCATTTGCACAAGTTTTGACCTAAAACCCTTGCCGCCTGAAAATAAATCATCATACAAAGCATTGAGTTTTGGCAGATAAGCTGGAAAGTCTTTAGAGTTAAAAATTTTCAAATTCATAATTGCAATCTAAGGATATAGACATAGACTATGTGCATGTCAATCAAACGTCCTTTTTACGAAGATGGTCTAAAATTTGAATGCCAAGGGTCAGGCAATTGCTGCACTTCGCACGGTGAATTTGGTTTTGTTTTTTTAACTCTCGAGGACCGCAGACGTTTTGCTAAACACCTTAAAATGACAACCAGTGCGTTCACAAAGCAATATTGTGATATTCGCGATGGCGTTTGGCATCTTAAAGAAGATCCCAAAAATCCAGACTGCATGTTTTTAAAAAATAAAAGATGCTCAACTTATGAAGCACGTCCAACCCAATGTCGAACTTGGCCTTTTTGGCCTGAAGTGATGAATCCAAAATCATGGCAAAAAGAAGTTGCATCTTTTTGTCCCGGAATTGGCAAAGGTCGAACGTGGAACAAAAATGAAATCGAAAAAACAATGCAAGAAGATGCCGAGAACGCTACTCGCTTTGGAACTTAGTTAGTCACTGATTTATAACGACAAATCAGACTAACTGCAGCTTTCACCGTAACTGTCTCAGAAGTTGTTCGACTATATTCGCGACACTTTGCAGTCACAGTGCCACTGCTGTCAGTGGTCATAGCAGCAACATACTGACCGGACAGTTGCAAATTACCATAGCCATTCGTAACTGAACACTGAGGCACCGCAGATACCAATGACGTGCTTGCTGGACAAGTCGAACTGACAGCAACAATTGGAACAGTACTGATCACTGTTGTTGATGACACGGGCAGATTATACAAACTATCAATCACATTACCATCAGGTGTAGCTGTCTGCGATCGCCAATTACCAACTGAAAATGTAGGACGACCTGACTTATTATAACAAGAAATAATCACCCCAATATCAGTAGTTGTCTGTAATGTCATAGGTAAAGTAATAAATATAGCAGGTCGATTAATCGTTATAGGTTTAACTTTGATAACAAGATCAGCTTGATACTCAATTCGAGAATTTTCATCCATATATGAATATCTGCCAGTCGTTTTTGCCATTTCGATATCTTGATTAACAAAAAGCACATTTAATCTCACCAGATTATCAAAATACATATCTTCGATTAAAACATTTGAGTTAATTAATTTATACTCTTCACCGACTTGCAATAATTTTTTTGTTCGCGTTGCATCTGTGTAAATAATTCTAGGATGTGAACCAATTGTATCCGTTGATTGGTCAATCGTTGTCGGGTTATCGCCGATAGTAACATTTCTTGGATCATCAGGATCATCATTAACAAATACTGCCATTTGCCGAGCACATTGGTCAGGTTGGTTCAAAATGGCTTTAATATCTGATTTTAGAGTTTCAACCTCTTCTTTTATTTGTAAATATTTATAACCAGCATAAAAATTGTCTGTGATTTGTGTTAACGAATAAACACTGATCGTTAGCAATAATAACGCTATAGAAACTTCAACTAAAGAGTACCCTTTTTGACTTAAAATATAATTTCTCATAAACGCGTCACCTTGCAAAATAGCCCAATTCGCGCAACACATGTCGCATTTTTACAAGTATTTATCCAGGTCATTGTCGTAACATCAAAGACCATGCCGCCACCTTCTTCATCAAAACCTGTTGCACAAGTTGAACAAGGGCATCGACAAACGCTTTCGTGCGAAGCATAAGCAGCCGATTGATAATCAGCTGCATTATTCAATTCAGAGCAAGACGCTGAAACTGAATGTAATGATGATTTAGAAATTTTAACCACACTATATGTTGAGTTCGAGCATTCATCAATAATCACATCACTCAACATAGCACCTGCGCGATGCCCAGATAAAGAGATTGGAATTTCAAATGTGTCATAAATACTGGTCGCAGCCGTACTATTATTTTTGACTAGACTGATTTTTATAATAATATTAATAAAATTCTGCCCAGAAATAATCTGCTGAGATGTATCGTAAACTACAACAGCATCATTTGCATTTGTACCTGTGAGCCATTTCTTTGATGGTAAAATCTGAATTTCTTTAACCTTACGATCTTTTAATTGATCTATAAATGGTGATTGATCAACTTCTAAAAGTTTCTTAGTTTTAGCTGTATCACGATACAAGACTGAAATTGCAGTCGTATTTTTAGACTGATCTGGCGAAAAAATCATTCCTTTAAAATGAGCTGTGCAAGTTTCAATGTTTCCTAGTGATAATTCAGCTAAAGTTTTTAAATTCACTAAACTATTTTTTTCCTCTAAAACTTTGTTTCTTAAACTCATGCCCATGATCAGATCTGATGCAAAATACAATGCAATTGACAATAAACTCAGAGACAACACTAATTCCATGATTGAAAATGCTTTGTTATTTATACGTTTCACAGCTGTCCCTCTCTTGAGATGCATCCCAAGCGATATTCAATTTTATCGCCCGCAGCTGTATCACAATTAGGTACACAACCAAACATTGCGTAATATTCACCAGTTGACCATGAAACTAAAAAATGATCGCCATAGCCTACCACCGCTGCCGAATAAGCTCCTCCACAAAAACATTTGGCTTCAGCATAGGCTACCCATTCATCCGGTTTAGGACAGCGACCGCCCCTTCCTGAATAGGTCGGTGTGATTGAAATTGCTCCTGTGTTTATTTCGCCACTATAAAGGGCCACGTCAACACATTCCGTAATGATTCCTGAGACAACTTTAACGTACTTTGGTATGCGGATTGGTCTTAAATTATCATTATCGTTGGATTCAAAAGAAACTGTTAAATAACCCTTGTAATAAGGATCTTGCCAATTTTCAATATCTGAAAATTCAATTTTATTAATTGTTAAGCGGGTCAAAGATCCAGACACAGTTTGATTAGTACTAATGAATTGCTCGTTTCGATTTTGCGGTACTGAACTGAGTGTGACTTTATTAGCGGCTAAAACTTTTCCTGCTAACATAGCATTGCAATGAGCTGGACTTTCGACAATTGTTTTTAAATTTTTAGTTAAACTGTAAATTTCTTCTTTCTTTTTCGTTTTTTTGATTTGCTTGGCCTGACTTTGAATCATTGTGGCACTTGTAGCTGCTATAATCATGAGTATTGAAAAAAAGACCATGACCTTAATCAAAGCAGATCCTCTTTGATTCATTGGGCTCTTAATCAAAATAATTATTCTTAATTGACTCACGTTTGTTTATCGGTTTTTTCAATAAAATAATAAACAATATAAATATTATCCATAGTGATTTTAACATAAAAATAACGAATCAAATTGCGACAAACGTCTAAAATTAATACATTTTGTTGCTGCATTTAGCCAGTTCCTTCAAAATTTAGTGTATGACTCACGATAATCAAAAAGTTGAAAATTCAAAATCAACTCGTAGTATTAAAAATTATTTAATTAGTCCTAATGAACAAATCGGATTAGCTGTTGTCAGTTACGTCATTTTATTTATTGCTTTAGCCTCACAAACACTTTTTGTTATTAAAATTTCTCAAGGGGAAAGTTTTAAACTACTTGTTCACGAGCTTAATGATTATCCAATTCAGCAAATTGCTATTCTATCTTTCTTAATTTTCTCTCTGCTTGGCGGGATACTTTTGTTTTTGGTCAATATATACTACACACATAAAATTTACGGTTCACTTCATGCTATTAGAAACCAAATCAAAAAAGCACTCAACGGTGAACCTTGTCAGCCTTTAAAAGGGCGAAAAGGTGACAAAGTTCAAGATTTAATTCAGCTAGTTAATTCACTTGTTGATGCTTATCAAAAAAAATAATTCTGACTTAATTAAAGTTTTTCTTTAATTAACTTATATATCTCTTCACGAGCAACTTCTGCAACTGAATCTGTCGTGTAAATTTCAGCTTTTCCGTCATGAGGGTAAAAACCAAAAGTTTGTTCGTTGTTTTGACATACACCAATACATCCACTTGTCATAACTCGTACTTTAGTGTGAGCATCTATTGATTTTAACTGAGATCTTAAATCAGTTTTAAGTTTTTCTGCAAAGTCTGTCTGTGACTCATCAAAACTCTGTCCGCATTTTGTACAAATATAAAGACTACCTATAGAGTATTTAGGACTATATTTTTTTAACATTTAAATTCCTTATTTTTTTAAGTTCTGTAAATTTAATTTTATTCAAATCGGTTTTAGGTAATACCGGTAACTGAATCCAAGTCAAAATTTTTTCGTATGGACGTACTGATTTATTAAACTGTTCAAGTAAAGATCGAACTGTTGTTTCGGTAACTTTCTCAGATACAACAAGTCTCATAACATATCCATCTCGATCATCTGGAAAATCACATATAGTGGCTTCTGTATAGTTCAAATTATGTTCAATCAAAATACGACCTAATTGGTTACGCATTTCAAAAAGTGAGACTCCCTCACCCTTTACTTTAATAAAATCAGAATCTCTTTGTAAAAATTTAAATTTGTCATTCTGAATGAGAACTTCATCTTGCGTTAATAACCATTCGTCAAATTGGTCGACTGAAAATGTTTGGTTCGAGCGAACATATCGAGCTGACATCATTGCATTTGATTTTGAACGAATGGCCATTTTACTATCAAAAGATTTAATTTCGACACCCGGTAACAAGTCAAAGTAATCTGAATGGATTAAACTTTTAACTGCTATCATCGATGCTGTCTCAGTCATGCCAAAAGTTTGTATAATAGGCCACCCCAACGCTTGTGCTTTTTCAGCCAAATGACCATGCAAATGAGCTCCACCAATAAATACATATTTAATACACGCCGGACATCTTTCATCATTTTGCAAAATTTCAAACAACTGCGTCGGAACAAGAGAAAGATGTGTTATTCTATTTTCAACAATCCACTTTAAGCTAAAATCAGACCATTCGATCATTTCAAAACGACAACCAGCTAATTGAGCTCGCATAAAAACACCAAGTCCACCAACGTGAAACATTGGTAAAACACAACCCCAACACGATGTTTGATCAACACCAAAAAACGAATTCACTCTTTGTGCTGATTCGATTAAAGCTTGTTGTTTTAATACTATGACTTTAACTGACTCGCCATCGTTTTGTGTGCTGCCACTGCTCGGAATAAGAACGCAATCTTTGATATTAAAATTATCTTCTAAATGTTTTTTGATTTTGAATAATTCTGCATTCTCTTCTTGAGATAAACGATGTCCAGAAAGTAAAAAATTATTTTTTTCTGTGACATTAAACACAGGTATCCAATTCAAACGACTCAATAAATGAGTAAAACCAATACCGTATCCATCCGCGTGATAGCTTAACCGATCAGCTTGTTCATCAAAAAAATAATTAAAGTCAGTTTTTTCATATACAGTTAAAGTTGAAAAACCATGAACTTTGTCGGGATACATCTGAGCCCAGCGCAACCCATGAACAAGTCCAACCGGGTGCTCCATAGCAGATGTAAATGATACTGTTGCGACATGAGCTAAATCATCAACTGAAACTTCCTCACGTGAAGGCTTTATGATCAAGTTATGCCAAATATTGTGCTTTTGCGCATTCCAATCTAAGTATAAAGGAATTTTTTGATTATATAAGTCCCAAGTTTGACGGTTAAAAAGAAATGGATCTTCGATGTACTCAATAGCTTTCTGAGCTTGGTCACTGAGAGTATTTAAGAAGTGTGCATATTGATCTTGATTTAAACAAAAATTAAAATCTAATCTAAAAATAATATTCAATTGTTGTGATGCGATCTTATTTAAAACATGAGCTAACTCTAAATATCGTAGATCACATTTGATTTTAAGTGTTTTGTTTTCGAATTCTGCAAGTTCAACATTATTAATATAAACTAAAGTATTAAAATCATTAATGAGAATATTATTATGAACTTTATGGTTAGAGACTAAAGTTAATTTACTTTGCCGAGCCACTAAGTCATCGTAAGCAAGGCGTACGCTATGAATAAACAAAGGGCCTAATTTTGATATTTGATCTTCAAAATTGAGATCACCAAAACTTGGCCACGGACACAAATCTGCATATCCAAAATGTCCAAATTCATTTTGTACCTTGATCAAACAACCAAGTTGTTCAGTGTCAGATACTTGTGAGTTAGCTTTTTTAGCTCTTTTAAGAGCATATGGATATTTCCAAATTTGTAATTTTGAAAAATCCACTTGTGACTCCACTACAACCAATTGACTAAAGCGCCAATTAAAAAGCCAAAACTAAAAATTAATCCATAAGCAGCTGACTTTGCCAAATAACGATTATACTCAGGCGATGGATCATTTTGTATAATCTTTTTTAACACAGACAGCCCTAGCGGCAATGCTAATGTTGGAACTATATATAAAAAATATTTCTTTTGATATAACCAATAATAACCCATCAAGAACGGAGCTAATATCAAAAAACAAATCCATATCTTAGCGCCAAACACTCCGAATCGAACTGCTAAAGTATTTTTACCAACCTCTTTGTCGGTATGAATATCTCTTAAGTTATTTATTGCAATTAAAATTGTACTTAAAAAGCCTATTTGCAAACCTAAAACAAGTGCATCCAGATTATATGCGCCTGTTAATAAAAAAAATAATCCCCCGACAGCTACCAAACCAAAAAATAAAATGACAAATAAATCACCTAAACCGTAATAAGCCAAGGGTACTGGCCCTGATGTATACGCATATCCCATTAAAATCGAAACAAGACCGATAACAACAATAATCCATCCACCGTGTAAAACGAGTGGCAGTCCAAACAACACAGCACCCGCAAAAAACAGGGCAGCTAATGACATGACTTGACGATAAGATAAAAGACCTTGTTGAGTCATCCTCGCAGGTCCGATTCGTTTGTCTGTGTCTGCACCTTTTTTAAAATCCATAGCATCGTTGACAAAATTAGTGCCTATTTGAATACAAAAACTTGATAACAATGCACACACAACAATCCACCACTGAATTGCTACTTGCATTTTAAGCACAAGCCCAACTGTAGCGACTATAGGCACCACTGCTGCTGAGAGGGTTTTTGGACGAGCTGCCAAAAATAAAGCTTTAAGGCTCAATTCAGGATTCTTAACACCACTAGACAAATTTGTAGAATTCATGACCCTAATGTAAAAAAAATGCTGCTTTTTATCAATGAAATAAACTAAAGTTTCAAAGATTTCTATGACGTTATTCGGAGAATCTATATGAACATTCTAATCAATATTATCTGTTTTGTTGCCGGCAGCATACTGGCTGGTTATTTTGTTTACGCTCGTCTTAAAATTCAACTTGAATTTTGGAAGAACAAATCAGAAATTGAAAAAGCATCATTTGACAATCAACAACAGATCACTCAAGAGCTTCAAAGTAAAATGACTTTGCAATTTGAAAATTTAGCGCAAAAAATTTTTTCGGAAAAATCAGAAAAAATGACGGATCAAAACCACAAACAACTCGCAACCTTACTCGATCCTCTTAAAGAGCGAATTAAAGATTTCGAGAAAAAAGTTGAAGATACATATTCAGCTGAAAGATCTGAACGTGGACATCTACGTGGTGAAATTAGCAAACTTATTGAACTCAATCAAACCATGTCGAAAGAAGCTCATAATCTTGTGACTGCTCTTAAGGGCGAAAATAAAACCCAAGGCAACTGGGGTGAACTTATTTTAGAAAATATTCTCGAAAGATCTGGTTTACGCAAAAACGAAGAATTTTTTGTACAAGAAACTTTACGCGGGCAACAAAACGAAATCTTACGACCAGATGTCATTGTTAAATTGCCAGATGGAAAACATCTGATAGTGGATTCTAAAATGACTTTATCAGCTTTCGAAGCCTATTGCTCTGCTGAGGATTCACAAACCAAAGATCGTCAGGCTGAATTACATATCGAATCACTCAGACGTCACATTCAAGGTTTATCTGACAAAAAATATCACTTAGCTGATCAAATTATTTCGCCAGACTTCGTTATGCTATTTATGCCACTTGAGCCTGCTTTTGCCCTAGCTTTTAAATTAAAACCTGAACTATTCGAACAAGCTTGGGCTAAGAATGTCGCTGTGGTCAGCCCAACAACTCTTTTAGCCACCCTTAGAACAGTCGCCTCATTATGGAAACAAGATCGTCAGCAAAAAAATGCTTTTGAAATCGCCAAGCGTGGTGGCGAACTCTATGATAAATTTGTTGGCATAGTTGATGATCTTAAAACTCTCGGAAATCGACTTGAGTCAGTTAATAAAGTCTACATTGATATTGAAAACAAAGTCTCTAAAGGTCGTGGTAACCTCATCACACAAGTTGAAAAACTAAAAGAGCTTGGAGCTAAAGCTGACAAAACTTTACCGCAAAGCTCGATTGAAGATTAATTATCTTGATAAAATAACTCGTGTGCCCTCAACAGGATCGACCAAAATAACTGTCGGTGAGCGTGCACCCGACTGAAACCATGGTATGTAATCAACTAACACCAACCCCCACGGAGTGGTCGTCATCATGGCAATGTTCTTAAACGAACTAAATGTTCCAGGTGAGGCAAATAATTTTCTTCGCCCTGTATTTAAATCGATAGCTATCAACTGTCCAGAATCCCACACAAACAACTGATTGCTCGCATCATCAACTTGCATAGCATCCGGATTTGCTATTTTAGGTTCTGATCCCTGCGCTGTTGAAAATACGGCTCTGGCTCCAGTCGACAAATCAACTGCTAACAGCGTATCTTGATAAAATAAATTAACATAAGCTTTATTTTTAACCCAAGACACACCCATCATTTTAGGAGATCGTAAGTCTGGGCTGCCGTTACCTAAAGATTTTTTAGCTATTTCAGTAACATTGCCGTTACTCAAATTAATATTAATAATGTTTTCTAAATCATACTGAATGACAACAGCCTCAGTATTATTAGGCTTCATTAACATTGTCGACATCGATCCTTGATGTGTGAGCACTGATCGATTACCACTGATTAAATCAATTTTAACTATATCATTACCATCAACAACATAAGATGAATTATTATTCGCAATAACTGAAGATGGCTGAACAATATCATAACCTGATCCCACAGTTAAATCAGAAGCTTCACTGTATGATATAATTTTACGTTGACCATCTGATAGTCGTGCTTCGAAAACACCATCACCCATATCATCAGAAAAAATAAGTCTGTTTTGAATAGGTTCATAAGCTACACCTAAAAATCGATCACTCCAATACCCAGAACCACGTGACAAAGCGGATTCAGACGCAAAACGGTCAACTTTTACAGAAGCTTGATTACTATAGTTTTTTCCTGCAGAAACTACATTAACAGTGATCGTATTAGTTCCAACATTAAGTGCAACCCAAGCTTTCCAATTTAAAAAGCCATCCGAAGAAGTTGCAACTACACCATTAACTGTGACTGACTGAATACTTTGTCCAGATATAGGTTGTGTGCGGCCTCGAACAAGAATATTAGAATCTGTTGTTGCACTGTCGGGCGGAAAAACTATTTTTGTACTCACGCTTGTGGAGCTGCTTGTTCCTGAACTTGTCGTACTACTTGAGGTTGTAACCGTTCCTGAAGTTGTTACTACACCTGAAGTCACAGTTGAGCCAGATGTTGCTATTGGTGTAGAAATTGACGTTCCTGTATCAGTCTGAGAACTAGCTTTAGCACCCAAGACAGATGGATCAGAGCTCATGTTCGAGCAGTTCTGAAAACTCAATAAAGTAATTGGACCTATAATACAGACGATTAAAAATTTAACATAAAATGAGAAGTTGATATTGCGCATACGTCCTTAATTTGAATTCGTAACGAATTCAATGACAATAGAAGTACCGCAAAGATCATTCCAACCATATTAGTTAATATAATGATAACGACAAAATAAAAAAGATTAACGTTTTAACATTGTTAAGTCGTTAGTCTTTTTTTATGTAATTCTTATTTTGAGATTTTCAAAAATTTACTTCATGAATAGATCAACATATGTCGTATAAGTTGGTTTCACTTTAGCTACAACTCGGCGTGATGCTACACCTGGTAAATTAATTTCAAATCTTACAGGTACGCCAGATTCGATACGAGCACGCACATCAGAGTTTGATCCATCTTTAGGCCAAACACGACCCATAAAAAACACGCGAAGAACTTTCATGGAATTATACTCTTGCACTATTGCATAAGAACTTAAAATTTCTTTACGACGTCCGATTTGATTATAAAATTGATCATAATCATAATCTAATCTATTTTCAGCCAAAGTACCTTGACCTGTTTTGATGAAATTAAAATTAAAATATTTCATTAAAGTATTCGTATTTGAAACATCGCCTAATTTTACATTTTTAGGTAAACGAATATTTAAATTTAAAACATAACTGCCCATTTCATTATATAGAGCTTTATTTTGATCGTAACGTTTACTTGCATCTGATACTTTGAAATATTCATTTAACAAGTTTTGGTCACAATTTGATCCAGCTTGATCACAATGAGAAATTGTTTCAACAATATGTTTAAAATTTGGATGCGTACATTTTTCTGGTGTAGCACACTCTTTATTCATAATCACAACATCTAAACCAAGCGATCCACTAAAATCGAGCATCGATTTAGAAACCGACTGCCCCACACCTTTAAATATACCTGGCAATGCTTCTAGCGCAGGACATACAGTTGCATGCATATTTTCAACTGGGATTTCTTTACTCGGAGCACCCATTGCAGCTTGAATATCAGATGTATTTTTGAAACTTTCAAAAGATACATTGTTTTTTTCCTGGCCTGGATTTTCAATGTAATAAATAAAATCAGCATTTGCGCCAGGGCTCATCACTGGCCCATCAGTTTCACGACGAACAACACCTGAAAACAACGTTGTAAATGCATCATTCATTTTTTTATATTCTTCAGATTTAAATCCGTTACAAGTTAATCCTGAATCAGTCTTACCTAAACAAGGAAATGCACCTATAATACTCGTCCATCTTGCTTTAAATCTAGAATTATATTCAGGCAATGCTAAGTGCGAAATACGAGCTAATCTAAACTCATTGATCGCATCACTTGTTAAACTCATATGCTGCATTTCACGTGGATTCGTGTTACCAACAGCTTTCATGACATCTTTAATAAGCGATAGCGGCTTAGATGTGACGTTCATCAAATCAGTACTAAAGTATTCATCTTTTAATAAGTTATTCGCACTATCTGCAATTTTTTGAAGTTCAGCTTTAATAGCATCAACTTCTTTATTTTTTCCTTTTAGCTTATCTAGTGCTCGTGCACGTAGCGAATATTTGTAAAATTCTTTTACTCCGCTACAAGCAGCAATAACAGAGTTACGAACAAACTGCTCTTGTCTTTCAACTTGAGTTGTTTCTTTTTTATTACCGCTAACACGCTCAATAATTCCGTCTTTAGCATTCTGAATGAATTTTTTTCCTTCTGTAACAGATTGGATTTCAGGAGTTTCGCAAAATTGTTTTATCTTTGGAACAGCTTTATATATTTCTGTTAAATCACCATTTTCAAGCATTGACCAACCAAGTTGAGCATCTAATGAACCCCAATATACCGCACCCAAACCTATGATGTTATCAACACGCTCTAAATACTCTAAAAGTTTTTGATGATCACTATCAGTGTATTTTAATACCGGATGATATTGAAAATTGAACATCGTGTTGTAGTACCACGCCATAACCATTTGGCCACCCATAGAGTATGCAATGATTGAAATTTTATCATCAGGTCCTAGTTGTGGAATTAAAGGCTGTTGACCTGCTTTCGCATCACCTAAAAAAATGTCTTTATTAAACTTGTCAGCAATAGCGTGCGGATTCCAATCTTCTGGTAATGATGACCCCACCGGATATGTCCAATTGATGGCTTGATACTCGTATGATGGATCGATTTTTTTAAGAACGCCGCCAACATATTGATGAAACTCACCATACGATTCAGCATTACCACGCACACCGTGCATTGTGATGATATAATGTTTTTTCCAATGATAATTACCTGATGGTTGTCTACTTCCAAAAATTGAACAAGATGATACGACGAGAAGCAGACTTACGAATAATAATAACTTCATTTATTTATTCTCCGAATTTTTTGTTAAATTTGACTAATAAATAAATGGTAGTTGTCTTTTGTCTAAAATTAAATAAGGCTTTGGTCTAAATTAAATCCGCACTCGACTACAGTCTTAAATCAACTTACTCAGAATCTAAAACGTAGTTCACAGGATTAACAGCTACACCGTTTACACGCACTTCGTAATGCAAATGCGGACCCGTTGAACGACCTGTACTGCCAACTGCAGATATCACATCGTATTTAGAGACTTTTTGTCCAACTTGAACAAAAATTTGTGAATTATGACCGTACCGGGTTAGAACTCCATAACCATGATCTATCGAAACAAGTTTGCCGTATTGATCATCCCATCCCGCAAAACTGACCACACCATCCGCAGGCGCACGCACAGGTGTTCCCGGCGGTGCAGAAATATCTAGACCAGCATGCATTTTCTGACGCCCGTTAATAGGATCTATACGATATCCATAACGTGATCCAATAGGACCACGAGCTGGCTTAATACTTGGAGTTGCGGCAAGTAAACTTTGACGATCAGATAACAGCTCCCAAAGTTCGATGACAGATTGCTCTTTTAAATTCGACTCTTTAACGGCCTGATCAATACGTATAACTAATGTTGCATAGTTAGAAGTTGATTTTTCAGAGGCCACTTCGCCTTTAAGTGGATTTAAAGGTTTTTCGCTGCCAATGATCGGATCATTTTTCTCAATATCGTCCAAAGACATGCGAGCTTCATCAGCTTCTTCAACTTTATTGTTAACCACTTGCTGTGCTGGAAAATTTAATTTCTCTGGACGATCTTTGAGTTGAATATCTGTAATTAATTTTAATTTATTTGAAACGTTAGTGACTCGGTCCATAGCGGATTGTAACGAATCTAATTTAACTTCGACTTTTTGAAATTGATTCTTGAGTTCAATGTTTTCAAGCTTGAGCTTTTTATTTTCTAGTGATTGTGCCAAAAGACCAAAATAATCAATAAAACCGGCCATAAGAGATACAACTAATAAACCGACAAAAAACAATGACACTTTAAAATAAGCAACAGGTAAAGTGATTTTTTTCGTTTCATTTTCACCGCTAGAGACCAAATATAATGTTATTGTTTTTCGTTGTTCACTCATACGTCGAGAAAGTTCAACACAAGAACAGTCACATTGTCATCGCCGCCGTGAGCTAATGCCTCTTTTATAAATAGAGGAGTCGTTTTATCCATAGAATTATCGTTGAAAATTTTGGCCATAAGTTCGTCTGTGATCATACCTGTTAAACCATCCGAGCAAAGTAAAATGGTATCGCCTGGTGATATCTCTCTTTCTAAAATATCTGGATATACATCTCGCTCAAAACCAACACTTCTAGTGATGACGTTTTTAGCTATCGTTTTGCGTGCTTGTTCTTCTGTCATGCTGCCTAATCGTATTTGCTCATTCAACAAAGAATGATCTTCGGTTAGTTGCCAAACGTAAGGTTTACGATAAAGATAACACCGACTATCACCCACATTAGCAACATAGAGTTTATTACCACGAATGTAGGACATAACCATAGTTGTTCCCATACCATTCAATCTGGGTTCTTTTGCTGCACGATCAAAAATACGATGAGATGCTTCTTGATACGCTTGATATAAAACTTCTTTAGCATTGAACTGATTCGCTTTAGGGTGACCCAACACTTCACGCACGGTTTCAACAGCAAGCGCACTTGCGACTTCACCGCCCATATGTCCACCGACACCGTCAGCAACGATGAATACACCTAAGCGTTCATCTATTAAAAATGAATCTTGGTTACCTGATCTTTTGAGTCCTTTATCGGACAAACACCAACACTGAAATCTCATTCTTAAACAGTGTCCCTGTGATTATGAGCTGAGTCAAACTAGACCCTGGTCTAGAACTCACAAAACTCGACAAAAGGTCATCACCGTAACCTCAATTTCAAACGTCATACATCCGATAGTCTAGTTAGACATTAAGTCTGAGGTCCAGATGAGAGCCACAAATAGATTACAAAAATATATTATCGTTTCATTAGCTATTCACTGTCTGATCGCTATCACGACATGGGTCGTGCCTAGACTTAACAATCAAACAAAAAATATTGAGGTCTTATTAGTCGATGCAGACACTCTTAATCAAGAACAAACAGACGATCAGGAAAAATTGAAAAATAATGCTAAGCAAATTATTGAGACTGATGACAAACAGGCTAACAATTCTATTAATGAAAAAGCTAAATTTTTAAGTGGTAAAAATAATTCTGTTGATAAAGAGACTCAAGCAAAACTTGGTGATAAATTTAAAAACGCTCAGAGTGTCGCAGCTTTAAAACCAGCAACACAAGCAGAAAAAAAATCTAAACCTTCGCTTTTTGGTGATAAATTTAATGCCTACGATGCTTTAGAAAAAAAAGCTGGCAACAAATCTTTAGATACAACTTCACACAGGCAAAACTCACAACAAAATCAAAATGCACAAATGGGGTCAGAATCAACTGCCACAGACAAAGCGCAAAATGTTGATATGTCTCTTAAAACTGCGCTGAATACTCGCGAGTATAAATATTATGGCTATTACCAAAGAATCAAAACACAATTAAATCAATGGTGGCAGCCCGGAGTTAAAGAGCGCGTATCAAGACTCATGTCTAAAGGACGCACGATTGCTTCAGTGTCAGATACTGGTGCTGGCGGTAACAAAGTTACTAAATTAATTATTGTGCTTAACGATGCTGGTACTTTAGTGAAAGTCCAAATACTGTCAGAATCAGGAGTTCGCGATCTAGACGAGGCTGCCGTCGATGCTTTCAGACAAGCTGCTCCGTTTCCTAATCCTCCGAAGGGAATGATCGAAACTGATGGAACCATAAAAATTCGCTGGGATTTTGTTGTAGAATCTTAAGCTCTACAAAAATCCAGTGAAAATTCGCTCAATTCTTCAATCGAGTTTTTACATAAAATCAAATAATATCTTTACTCTAATACGAATACACTTTATCTCTATGTATTGAATATTAAAGGGAAAACTCTATGTCAACACCATCAAAACAAATCACTCTTAAAGACTTAAAAGACCTTGAAAAAAACACGCTTGATTCAATTGCTCGCAGAGCACATTACTTAGCCACGCAGATGATTTTTCAAGCTAACAATAGATCAGACAAAGACAAAGGCGATCCTAAAGTTGGTGGTCACCAATCAGCATCAGCTTCTGCATTACACATTATGGGCGCTTTGCATTTAATCGTGAAATCAGGCTTTGATCATATCGCTAACAAACCGCATGCTTCGCCAACTGATCACTCATACAATTATTTATTAGATTTATTTTTAAAATCTGATCTTTCTAAATTTACAGAAGAAGAAAAAAATACGGCCATGATGGGTTTACGTAAGTACTCTAAAAATAGTGAACCTGTATTTCAATCTTATCATTCTGCTTATGACTGCGATCACCATAATTTTTTCCCGTCAGGCACTGTTGGAATTCCACCTGTTCAAGCTGGTTATTTAGCTTTAGCTTATCGCTTTGCTAAAGAACACAAATACGAAACTCCAGACGCTCACTTTTGGGCTTTATCAGGTGACTCTGAATTTCGCGAAGGCTCTATGTACGAAGCTGTACCAGATTTTGCCGATCGCGAAATTGGAAACCTAACTTGGATCGTTGATTACAATCGTCAATCACTTGATGGGCACCGTATCGTCAACCAAAAAATTATGGAAGGCACTGACGCTGATCGTATCGAAAAATCAATGGCAGCTAATGGTTGGGAAGTCATTCAAGTTCGTCACGGTTCAAAACGTTTAGCTCTATTTAAAAAACCAGGCGGCGATTTATTTAAAAATTTACTCGAAAAAGAATTATTCGATTATGAATTACAAGCTTTATTACTTGTTCAAGACATGAAAGCCTTGAAAAAAGGAATGGCTAAAGAAAGACCACAACTTAAAAAATTCTTAGACAGCGTTACAGATGAAGAGCTTTACGAAGGCATTCGTGATTTTGGCGGCCATGATATTTTACAAGTCGCAGAGGCGATGCTTAAATCTAAAGAATCAAAACGTAAACCAACTATCATAATTGTTCACACATTAAAAGGTTGGGGTCTTAAAATGGCAGCTCAACCAGGAAATCACTCGGCACTTAATACGCAAGAAGAAATGGATGAGCTACGTACTAAACAAGGCCTCACTGGCGAAACATTATTTGCTGGGTTTGACTCCAAATCGGCTGAAGCTAAATACTTGAGCGCACGCGGAGAAAAACTTTATACTGATATCAAATCGCAAAATGCGCTTAAAGCTAAGAATCAAAAATTTTTCTTATCACAATTTGAAGCACAAGGTGGATTTCCAACAAGTTTAGATATCAATACTAAAATGGCGAGCTATCCTCATACGCAATGGATGCTCGGTCAATTGACTGCTAAACTTACTCGTATCGCTAATGCTGATCCAACAAAATTAACCGAATCAGAAAAAAAATGGAAAACAGCTGGTGAGTTATTCATGACAATGGCGCCAGATGTTGGAACATCGACAAATTTAAATCCGGCAATGGATGGTAAAATTTTTGGTGCTCCGGTTGTGACCGACATCGAAGCTGATCTTGGTGTTAAAGATACTAAATTGCCAGATTTAGTTCCTGGCGAAGATGTATCAGATCGCTTTTTAAGATTTGAAATCGCAGAAGGCAACGTTATGTCATGTGTTGGTTCTTTTGGACGCATTAAAGACACTTTAGGTGTGCCTGTTATGCCACTTATGACTGTTTATGATTTTTTCATTAAACGCGCCATGGATCAGTACTTTTATAATTTATATTGGAAATCAAGTTTCATCTGCGTTGGAACTCCATCAGGAGTAACGCTATCACCTGAAGGTGCGCAACACGGTTGGAAATCAGATTTCCAAATTCCAAATCAAATCACTTGGGAACCTTTTTTCTGTATCGAACTTGATTGGATTTTATGTGATACATTCAGAAGACATCTTATGAATGACAATGCTGGCCGCAATGGAACATTGTTACGCCTTGTTACACGTGGTGCCGAGCAAAAAGACATGATGAAATATTTAAATAAACAGTTACGTTTTAAAACTCAGCAAAATGCAAAACTAACTCGTGCTGAATACCCTATCAGCGGCGGCACAAATGAAGCTGAAATCGCAGTAGTTTCTGAAAATGAAATTCATGCCCTTATCCGAGAAGAAGTTTTAAAAGGTGCTTATTACCTCATTGATTACCGTGGCTATGCTGGTTACGAGCCAGGCGACAATGTTATTAATATTTTTGCTATGGGTTCATTAACGACTGAGGCTATTAAGGCTTCTGAAAATTTATTATCTCGTGGTATTTACGCTAACGTTATCGTTGTCACTTCACCTGATTTACTTTGTGGTATTTTAGCTCATGAAAACGATTACAATTATTTACGTAATGAACTGGGGATCAATGCAGATCTTTATTTAAATCGCCAAAGCGAAGTTGGCTCAGCTGATTTAGTGATGGCCTCTGGCAGACGTATTCCAATCGTGAGCGTTCACGATGGTGAAGCGGGATTGCTAGATAATTTAGGATCAATCGTTGGTGTGCGCCAAGAATCTTGCGCTGTTCGTAAACACTCTAAATGCGGTAGACCATCAGAAATTTATCACTTTCATGATATCGATTTCGAAGCTGTTATCGAAGCTTGCGGTAAAGTTCTTTCTGAAACTGCACTTGAAAAAGTTATTGTTAACAAAGCAACAATTGAAGAAACAGCTCAGGCCTCTGACGGTTTTCAAAAACCGCACTGGACTGAATTGTGGCCCTCGAAAACACAAAATCAAAAACACTAATGATTTATCCTGACGATGGTGAACTTTTTAAAGCACAACAAAGAAAATCAGATCATCTGGTTTTCTTTGTTCATTTTTTTCAAGGCCACAAAAAAGCGTTAAAAAGACACATTGAGTTCGTGAATGAACTGGGATTTGATGCTTATGCTTTTAATTTAAAAGACTCACCTCAAGAGCATTATTATATACCGTATTCACACGTTTCAAAAAAATTTGGAATGAAACACGCTTTAGCTGATCAAATTGAAGAACACTTAAATTTACTGTCAGAATATCCAAATAAAATTGTTTTTGCGTTTTCGAATGTTGCAGGATGTGCAATTGAATCAATCGCACGTCGCATGCACACAGGAATACAAGATATCAAAGCCATGATTTGTGATAGTGGTCCCGGCTCTGATTTTATTTACTCGTCTTATAAATTAGCACAAGAACAATTGGGTATTAAATCTTTGCCTCTTAAGCTTTTACAAACACCAATTATTGCTTTTGGTTGGAGCCCCAAATTACATAAAGACTTACAAAATGATTTACGGGCTTTTCCACAGGGTTTTCCATTACTCAGTATTCGTGGATGGCGCGATAAACTGATTTCGCCAGAGCATATTGATAAAATTTTTGAGCCACAAAAAAATCTAAATTGGAAAAAACTATCTTTACCCGAAGCAGGTCATTTAAATGGCCTTAGAGATTTCCCGAGCGAATACCGCCCAGGAGTCGAAGATTTTTTAAAATCGTTTAGTTAAATAACATCTTACACTGAAGCATCAAATCGCGAATACGATTAATATTATCATTTATTAATTTTGATCCGTTCACGATATCGCTTTTATATTTACCACGGCTAACTGCATATACCATATTTTCGACTTCATGGTCTTTTGCATTTGCTTTAGCTATCATAGTTTTCTTTTGAATGTATTTTAATCCAAAGTATGGAACCAAGGCTGGTGCTAAAAATTTGGTAAGTTCCCACATAGCTTTGTTTTTAATTCTTCTGGTGAAATCAATCATCTGAGCTTTTTCACGAGAACTCGCTAACGGAAACATTTGTTCAGCAGCTTTTTCAGCACGATTTTGCCATTCAACAATCTGCTTTGATATCACTATTTTTTTAAACATAGATTTAAATTTAAGTGCCATACTTTTAAATAAGTCTGCGATATTAGTTTTAGGTTTTAAAATCCAATTAGAATCCCAATCTAATTCAAACTTACGTCTATACAGCTCATCTTTGTATCTAACTTCAAATTGGCGAGTATCAGACTCACCTTCAAAGTTTTGCTTTGCATACTCATTATATTTTCTAGGATCTACAGGTATTAAATCTTTTGTTAAATTAAATGCAATATCCTCGACAGTGCGCTCAATAGCTAACTCCAACGCTCTTGCTTTAACAAATGATTCTCGATTTGCCCCAGTTAGCTCCGCGTGAACTGCTAATCTGATTAAATATTCTTTTTCTTGCTCTAATTTAGCTCTCTCTTCTGCCGTTAGATTTTGCGCATTGATTGCTTTATCAGATAAGAAAAAATATTGTTTCAGTCTATTTTCAAATCGTTTTCTTTCAAGATTAAACTTCATCAAAAACATATTTTGATCTGAATAGCCTAATATTTTTTGAATATTAAAATTTGAACGTTCCGTATCAATTGAATAGCCATCTGTTACAAGCTCTTGCGATAGGATTTGCTTTATCACGTCAGTTGCGTCTAGATTAACATCAGTCAAAAGCCGATCAGAGAATATCTCTTCGAATTTAATGTTCTCTTTAATCATCTTTTTTGTCTTGAATTTGGTATATACTTTCTCAAGAGCAATTTTTTTATACTCATATCGCTTATAAATATCTTCTCTATAAATTTTTTGCAGCTCTGTATCAGCTAAAATTATTTCCGCAACTGTTGTTGGCTCAGCCAAAGTTCTAGCATCTATCTCCATGTTATGCATAAATGTAGAGGCTTTGTGTTTATTTAAATATTTTATTGCAGTTTCAGAGTCCAGCGCTGAGGCCGGCAACAGCATTCTAACTTGAGCCAAAGTTTGCACCACTGCACGTATCATCTCTTCATATTTTTTGGGCTCTAAAAAAGCGCGATCAGGGTTATGACCACGATCCAAGTGTCCTAACAGATTAGAAAAACCAGCATGTCCATATGTATCCATCTTAATATGTATACCCAAAGACACGAGCAATAAATCACCCCTAACAAGACCCATGTATATCAAGTAACTACCTAAGGCATGATTACGAGTAGCTAAAGATAATTTAGACTCTCCAGCCACTTGAGCGTAAATTGAAACCGCGCCATGTCCATCTATATTGACCGGATCTAAATCACCAGGAAAGTGAAAAAGCTGTCGTTGAGAGGGAAACAACATCGCAGAACTAATAACGTTAGAGTCGATATACTGATTACCAATTGCTAAAAACCTTGCAACTTCATCATTAATACCAACAGCTCTTGCTAAGTGATATGTGAGCCTAAGATGCGTATCACTTTCATAAGCCTGCGAGTTCATACTAGCTGTTAAAGCTATAATCAGTAGACAAATTTTGGCCACTACAGTGCGCATGCTCACCTCTATATTTGTTATGAAAGTATCATGACCATATACAAACAAATAGAGTACCAACTCGGCCCGGCTAATTCTCAAATTGAGATTTTAAAAAATACTATCTTTTGAAAGCAAGCAGCATACCCTCTTCAGTCGGAATAAAAGAACTTTTAAAAGTAACATCATCTAAAACTTGACGGGTCATTTCTTTCATAACACCAACTTGCTTAGGGCTAAATTTTTGGCCTGTTGTTGTCTGCTCATCTGGTTTTGACCAAACAGCCCCCGATAAAAAAACGTTATCAATCAAAATTAATCCACCAGCTCTGATATTGGCTTTAGCCCAAGTCCAATAATCACCATAAGCTGCCTTATTGCCATCGATAAAAATCACATCAAACGGACCTTGTAGCTTAGCCAAATTTTCGCGAGCATCACCCTCGATAATGTGACATCGACCTTGGTCTATCCATGGCTTTAATACCTGCTGTGATAATTCGACATGCTCTTTAGACTTTTCTAATGTGTATACACACCCATCGCCCTGTAATGATTGAAGAAAATACTGACAAGACAAGCCCGTTAGCGTTCCAATTTCAACGATTTTTTGTGGCCGAATCATGGCCGCTAAAAAGCTCATCAAATGAGCTTCGGTTTGCGAAACGGATATGCCTCCTAAGCCAATTTGATCAGCAAACTGCCTAGATAATTGCATAGATGTGTTTTCGGGACCATAACAAGATTCAATGTATTGATAAGCTGGGTTTTGATGTATACGCATAACTCAGATTTTAACTCTAATTTTTTAGTTTTCCAATTGCTGAATATCAAGCAATTCAGTATAAACATGGAATGTCTGAAACATTACTTGAAGTCCAAAATTTAAGAACTCGTTACAAAACTGATGATGGCGTCCTTTTTCCGGTTGATGACATCTCTTTTCGCGTTAAAAAAGGCCAAACTTTAGGAATCGTTGGTGAATCTGGTTGTGGCAAATCACAAACGGCACTTTCAATTATGCGCCTGATCCAAAAGCCTGGCGAAATCGTTTCAGGCGATGTGTTATTCAAAGGTGAAAGTTTACTTAAAAAAACTGACGCCCAAATGCGTGAAATTCTAGGTAATCAGCTCGCGATGATTTTTCAAGAGCCTATGACTTCTCTTAACCCTGTTTACACGATTGGCGATCAAGTTGAAGAAAGTATTCGCTTACACCAAAAAGGTCTGACTCAAGATCAAATTAAAAACAAAGCCATTGAAATGCTAAGACTTGTTGGTATTCCAGCTCCTGAAAAAAGATATCACGAATATCCTCATCAATTATCAGGTGGTATGCGCCAACGTGTGATGATCGCAATGGCCATGAGTTGTAATCCACAAGTTCTTATTGCTGACGAGCCCACAACAGCTCTTGATGTAACAATTCAAGCTCAGATATTAGATCTTATGCGCAAAGTTCAAAAAGAATTTCAAGCGGGAATGATTTTGATCACACATGATTTAGGTGTTGTCGCAGAAATGTGCCAAGATGTTTTAGTTATGTACGCTGGTAAAATTGTTGAGTACGGAACAGTTGAAGATATTTTTTATCGACCAAAACATCCTTACACAAAAGGTTTATTAGATTCTATTCCACACTTTGAAACTGGATCACGATTACAACAATTGAATACTATTCCTGGATTAGTTCCTAATTTATATAAATTACCACAAGGATGCCGTTTTCAAGATCGTTGCAAATTTGTTACAGATGAATGTAAACGTGCTGAACCAAATCTAGAAAACTTACGTGGCGTTCACAGAGTCGCTTGTTTTAATCCCGTTAAATCTGCTGAGTAAAGGATAACTGAAATCATGGAACAACAACCATTACTTAAAGTCGATAATCTCGTTAAGCACTTTCCTATTTATGGTGGTCTTTTTTCAAAACAAGTGGCTTCAGTTAAAGCCGTTCAAAATATTTCTTTTGAACTTAAAAAAGGTGAAACGCTTGGTCTTGTTGGCGAATCCGGCTGTGGTAAATCAACTCTAGGTCGTTGTTTAATTCGCTTAATCGAACCATCAAGCGGCAAAGTTTATTTCAAAGGTGAAGACATCACTCACGTTGATAACAACCGTATGCGCGATTTACGCAAAAGCATGCAGATCATTTTTCAAGATCCATACGCATCGTTAAATCCGCGCATGACAATTGGTGCAATCTTAGAAGAACCACTTATTATTCATAATTTGTATAATACAGATACTGAACGCAAAGCTCGCGTACGCGAATTAATTGATTTAGTTGGTTTACGCCCTGAGCACTTAACTCGCTATCCACATGAGTTCTCAGGCGGTCAACGTCAACGTGTGGGTATAGCCCGTGCATTAGCTGTTAATCCAGAAGTGATTATTTGCGATGAGCCTGTTTCTGCGCTTGATGTATCTATTCAAGCTCAAGTCATCAACTTGTTGATGGAATTACAACAAAAGCTTGGCTTAACTTATGTTTTCATTGCACACGATCTTAAAGTCGTTGAACACGTTTCAACAAAAGTTGCCGTGATGTATTTAGGTCAAATTGTTGAATTAGCAGATTCAGAAGAACTTTATAAAAACCCTAAACATCCATACACAAAGGCCTTGCTATCAGCGATTCCAATTCCTGATCCTAAGCCACGAGCTGAGAGAATTATTTTAACAGGCGATGTACCGTCTCCGATTGCGCCACCTGAGGGATGTTATTTTAATCCTCGCTGTCCGATAGCAAGTGACGAGTGCCGCAAGCAAAAACCACAATTAAAAGATTATGGTCAAAATCACTTTGTAAGTTGTTTAAAGGTCTAGTTTTGACCTAAAAACGGTATTACTTTCATACTATTTCATCAAAATCTGCCAAACTTATATAAAAAACATAAGTGTTTTCAAATGTTTACGCCGCACAACATACTTTGACCTACATACAGGTCAAAGTATGTTGATTTTGACCTGTATGTAGGTCAAAATCTTAATATGGATAAAAATCATAAACTACGTCAACATCTTCAAGAGCAACAAGATACTGCTCACGAAATTATAAAATATGATCTCATTGAACGTAGTGAACTGAGCAATACACTTGAGTTTATTGATTCAAAGTTTATCACAGTGATTATTGGACATCGACGAAGCGGCAAAACAACTCTTGCGTTACAAGCTGTAAAAGAAAAAAAATTTCTTTACTTTAATTTCGATGATGAAATTTTATCAGATCTTAAATCCGACCAACTTAACGACCTTTTAGAGTTAGGATTAAGCCTAATTCCCAAAGCTCAATATCTTATATTTGATGAGATTCAAAATGTTGAAAAGTGGGAACTTTTCATCAATAGACTTCAAAGAAAAGCATTTCATATCATACTCACAGGGTCAAATTCTAGACTGTTAAGTCAGGAGCTTTCTACTCATCTAACGGGACGCCATTTAAGCGTTGAGCTATTTACTTTTTCTTTTAAAGAATATTTACAGTTTCATAAAGTCGATACAAAAAATCTTAAACTTGAAAAAACTGAAAATAGGTCTTTAATTTACAAACTTTTTTTTGACTATCTTGAATACGGTAGTTTTCCTGAAACCCTCTCAATTCCAAAAAACACGTCTATTTACAAAAATTACATCAAAGAGCTTTATGATAAAATTATCACTCGTGATATTCTACAAAGACGCAAAATACGCAATATAAAATCACTAAAAGAAGTCGCCTTAATCATTTTATCTAATTTTTCTTCTCGCTTTACTTTTCAATCTTTTAAAAGAAGCTCAACAATCAACAGCCTTAACACTGTTAAAAACTATGTCGACTACCTGCAAGAAGCTTATATTTGTCAGGTGCTTGAGCCTTTTTCATATAAAATAAAACAGCGTGTTTCTTTACCCAAAAAAATTTATCCTTTCGATAACTCATATATAAATATTATTTTAAACAAGTTTGGTCATGATCTCGGAAAAAAACTCGAAAATCTTGTCTTTTTAGAGCTCAAACGCCAGCAACATGAAATTTACTGTATTATTGAACCGAAATACGAAGTCGATTTCGCAATTAAAAAAGGTCGTACGATTGAATCACTTATTCAAGTTTGCTGGGCTCTAGATAATGAAGAAACTAAGAAGCGTGAAATTTATGCTCTTAAAGAAGCTGCGAATAAATTTAACGTTCAAGATTTAACAATTATAACTGATAATGAAGAAGATGAAATCAATTACGATAGGCTTAGAATAAAGATCATTCCTGCTTGGAAATGGCTTTTAGAAAAATAACACCTGTTTTACTAGCAATTTAGTTAGTAGATTTCACTTTTAAATTCTTTTCATTTTGTTGCACTGTAGTCTGCTCAAGATCATGAGAAAAAATCCACTCAAGTGACTCTTTATAATCTATATTTCGCATTGGAGTTCCATGCTTACCACCTTCAAAAATCTCCATACGAACTGGATATTTAGGATCTATTTTTAATATTGATTCATACTGATCAATATAAGTTGAAACAGGTACTAGCTTGTCCTTACTTCCATGAGAAAATATAATTGGCAGCCTTGACCTGAATGCATCAGTACCTGTATAGGTCACGTCATCTCTGGCGCCACCAGTAAATATTAATCCGGCTATTTTTGGTGAAATTTCAGGATTATGTGCTAAAGACCAACAAACTCTCGCTCCAGCTGATCCGCAAATAAATATTATTTTAGAATTTGGCGAATTTCTTTTTATATGCTTAACCAATTCGAACATGTCTTTATCTTTTGATGTTGGCAATTCTACTGAAGGACTATAGTATACACCATTATTTCTAATTGCTAAACTTTTTAACCTGTTAAAGTTTCCACCAAAACTTAAATCACTTGCTCCTAAGTCTTTACTACCATTTGCACCATGAATAAAAACAAGTGCGAAACTAGCATCTTTAGGATTGCCAATTTCATAAGTATCGATTTCACCATCACTATACTTAATTTTAACCGCTCTCTGTTGCTTTTCAGCTTCAGGATCTATTCTTTCTGGTTTTGCTACGACACCTGGTATTGAATCGCGACCATTGACATCCTCTAACTCATCCCACCTATATCTTTTAAAAGATCCTTTATTTTTTTGTTCAATGACCGAACGATTCTCATTTGAAAACAAGCTGTCTTTGAATGACTCTAAAGCGTTAGCATTTAAACTCAAAGCAATAATTATTAGTATAGGCAAAATATCCTCACAATCAGAGCTACAAAAGATTTAATTAGCTTTATTTACTGATTTACTTCTTCCAACATCTCTTAAAACTTTAATTGAGTTTCTACAGGTTTCTCTAAATGTAACTGTATACTTGTCTGATTTTGACGAAGAAATAAAACCAATTTTACCTGGATAAATATTATTAAGTAATGCATAAAGAGTTTGATCTGGGACATAAACTTTATTGGTACACTTAGCTACTAAGAAGCTTGTTAAGTTTGTTAATGTCTGCCCTAAGTTAATACTACATGAGCTTACATCCGACGAATTGTAAGGACCAGAATCTTTTAATCCCATTTCATTTTTTATCGCTATTAGGTTTTTAATCAAAGAAACATTTTTTTTCTCATCATCAGGTAAAGCAGCAATACGCATACACTCAGATATTATTCTATCAACAAACTCTTTATTTTGTGTTTTTATATTAGAAATGTGATTATAGTTCTCCATGAAAAAGTATCTGACATTACTTTCATTATTGGTACAAACCCTAGCAAGCTCAGTAATTTTTGTACTTCTACTTTGATAGTTGTCTGTCGTAATTAGGGGTGTAACTTTAGTGGACTGATAGTCTCCAGTTATGTAATCATCGATTTCTTTATAATTACCATAGCAGTTACTTTCACAAATATTCAAACTATAAAATTTTGAAAGTATCGCATTAAAAATATCTGGATTATTTGAGTTTTTTTTCAAAACCTCAATTAACTTCTGTCTTAATTGAAGCACTTCCTTTGATGATAATTTTGCATTTGGAAATGTCATCTTAGGTTGATTCGCGTACGAATACCCGTAACCACCTTGGTTAGAATCAATTGCACAGTCAGGATTGTATCTACTAAAACCACGTCCTGACGCTTTACCTCCACCATTAGTATTAAAGACGAGTCCATCAAATTGCTGATCTATCGAGTGAACACTGTATTTATTCTTATTTTTAATCGCCTCTACGCATGCAGGTTCCTCGTATTCACATTGTCTGGTGTCTTGTACTGCAAACTTAGTCGTTTTCTTCTCTAGGTCGTATTCTTTAACCCAACCTTCGTTATTATTACTATCCTTAATTAAAACCCATGGTTTGGAATCACAATCTAAATATCGATTCAAAATTTCAATTGGACCCGTCTCAGATTTTGTAATTGTAGGTTTTACCTCTGGTGATTTTCTGATATCAGAATCTATTTTTTGATCACAAAACGGTGGATTGCTTTTTAATTCTAAACTTGAATTTACACCATCAACTAAATCGTAATCCTCATCATTCTTAAATTCAGATTTTCTAACCGCTGTGTTAATAGTCGTAATTTTACCTAGTTGGTCTAAGTGCATATTTGTAAATAAACCAAAAAAATTAACTTTTGGTAGAGCATTATTTGCCTTCGCAGCTTCAGCTCTTTGCTTGACTCCACCTAAATTATACAAAGTTGTTTGAATACCTATATCACCTGAAATATCAATTCCTTTTTCTTTATACGTATCTATTGCATCGCGAATTATGACACCGATGTATTTAATGGTTTCTTTTGGATCTAACAGAGAATTGCAAACCTCCGCAGTACTGCGCTCTGATCGTGCGTAGATTTTGGCTGCTGCTTTCTCGACATCTCTAGCTCTGTCACAGTTTATTTGGCCGAACCCATAAGAAAAACCTTTACCTAAAAATTTACCATCTTTAGCAAGTCCCATCGAAACCAAAAAATTCTGGGCTCTGTCTTTTAAATTAACATTTAGAGTATTTTCTGTTAATATTGCACCAGCTATAGCACGTGCATCAATCCCACTCGCTTTTGCCGCTGACAACATATCTTGTCTGTAACTCTCTAAAGTTGAAACTAGACTTGGTTCAGGTTCTTTAAACTCACCATCAGATTTCAATCTTTTGCAGTAAACTGGATCGTAGGTACATACTTTTTTGAACTCAGCCTCCCAAGTTTCTAAACTTGTAACCGAGAGCAATAACAATAAAATTATTAATAAATTTTTTTTATTAAACACTATTTTTCCTTCGCTACTTTTTCATAAGTCGAACATAGCTCAGGTAATGCGGCATTTATTTTAACCAATTTAATTTTGTTTTTATTTTCATTCCAATTTTCCAAAACTTCGTAAAGAGGTATTTTTAGATTTATCGCTGATGCAATTAAGGTGTAATAACTATGTTCATTTTCAGTCGATTGATAGTTGGATAAAAAATTAATTAGCAGTAGTACTTCAGTGCTCGGTTTGTCTTTCAAAACTTCGGCCCACAAATATTGATTTAATACTAGTTTTGAGTGATTTATGAATAAAAACCTTGCATTTTGCGGAGTCAAAGTTGTCCAATTTTTAAATTCAATTTTCTCACACCACTTTGGCAGTTCATTAGATTGAGCAACAACTCTTTTTTTTAAACTACTAGCACAAGAAAAACTTGAAATTGCAAAGATTGACATAAATAGTGCTTTTTTCAATGGAACTCCTTTATCAGCAGTGTAAAATTATGTAACTAACTGTAAGTTTAGCATAAATTATAATTCAGAAAATCAAATATTCGTGTACAAAACTGAAGTCTAGGTACTTATAATTTACAATATTCAAATGACCAAAACTATATATACAGGTTTAAGGTTTGAGCTTTAATTAATTTAACAACAATACCTCTGGTGCTTCTAAGTTTAGAACAAGTAAGCAACTATTTTACTAGCCCAAAGTTTTATACACGTCTATAAAACAAATACCGATAAATCACAGCATGAAAATTAAGTTTTTCGGAGCGATTTTAAGTATTTGTTTAATCTTAATTTACACTTCGACGTTCTATTTTTATTCAGGGTATGTTCAGGATTTTGAAAAAAAACCTGATAAATCTATTTTCTATTATATTTTAAATTTAAATAATCAGATTTACGATGCCTTTTTTCACTCTAAAAAACATATCAACAAAGACAGTCATGCTTTTTTAATTGCTGTTGATGAAGAGTCTGTTCAAGAAATAGGTCGATGGCCTTGGCCTCGTGAAATCATCGCTAAAATTACAGATAATGCTATTCGAGCTGGTGCGAAATCAGTCGCTTTTGACATGATTTTTTCTGAATCAGAGTCTGTTCAAGCAGACAAAAAACTCGAAAATATATTCACTCAAAACAACGACAAGATCATTCTTGGAACTTTTAGTGATTCGAAATTAGCGTCTTACAGCGAACCTTATCAAGACTATTGTTATAACGAGGCTTTTTTGAAAAATGGTGGAGAATCCCTTGTTAAATTAAAATTTGATCTCGTTGTTGATGATGACAATATACAATATGAAGACCTTAATTTAAAAAGTCCTTTTGCTAAAATATTTGATTTGATTGAGAGAGAAACAGATTTCTATTATTTAGAAAAATACAGTAAAAAAAATATTTCTGATCTGAATCAATACCAACTGAATAATTTAAAAACTGATAAAATAAAAAGAATTTATGGATATTGTCAAAACTGGTTAACCGAAAATGACAATTATTATAAACAGCACGCCATATCGCTTGCTAGTGATTACAATAAATCTCTCGCTGCAATATCATCATTTGACCACCTTGATTTAGAAAAAAAGATTTCATTTTTTAAAAGCAGTATTAATAAACTTTTAATTCCACAGTTTCTAGCTTGGACACCAAATATTAAAGAACTGCAAGATTCTATCAATAACACAGCAAGTTTTGTTGTTGATTACGAAAATGATGGCGTCATCAGAAAATATCCGCTTGTCTATCGCACAGGCAACAAGCTCGGCAGTAGTTATATTCCCTCTTTAGCTTTGCAAAGCTATTTAACAGCTCATGGATATCAAGCTTATTTCAAGTTGAAAACTGTCAAAAATGAAAAATTCGTTGAAAACGTCATTATCAAGGATGTTAGTTCAGATAAAGAAAAAATCGTACAGATATTACCAGTTGATCGCCATGGACGACTTATTATTAATTATAATGGCCCGAAACAATCCTTACCCTATGTATCTGCTCGTGAATTGTTTCATGATGAGTTAAAAGATATCACTGTGCATTTTCGCGATGGTGATATTAATGTTTCAAAAGCTGATTATTTAAAAAATAAAATGGCTATTTTTGGCGCTACTGCGACAGGTATTAATGACATTCGCAACACACCTGTTGACGCTGTTTTACCAGGACCTGAAATTCATTTATCTGTACTTGATAGTTTAGATCAACAAAAGTTTATGACTACAGCTACAAATGAAATCAAATATTTTTTACTAGCTTTAATTTTGATGGTTCTTGTTTATTCTCTGTTTTTTCTTTGGACAAATTTATCAAGCGCCAGCTTAGTTTTAATCATATTTAACTATTCGCTTTACTTATTCAGTAAATATCTTTTTACCAAAGGTATTTACCTTGAGTATTTGTCTTATTTTATAATCTGTAACTTAATGACATATTTAGCCTATGTGATTTATATTTATTTTTTTGAAACAAGAAAATCACAACAAATTAAAAATACTTTTTCTAAATACGTTTCTAAAGAAATTGTTAATGAGATTTTAAAAAATCAAGATAACTTGCAACTTAAAGGTCAAAAACTCAATATGACTGTTTACTTTTCTGATATCAGAAGTTTTACAGACTTTTCAGAAAAAATGGATCCGCAAGAGCTTTCAACTATGTTAAATCGATATTTTACACCGATGTCGAAAATTATTTTTGATGAAAGCGGCACTATTGATAAATTTATGGGTGATGCGATTATGGCTTTATTCGGGGCGCCGATTAATTATCCAGATCATGCAGAAAAAGCCTGCCGCTCGGCAATTAAATGTATTAAACAGCTTAATGAAATTAATGTAGAATTTAAAAAAAGAAACTGGCCAGAAATCAAAATCGGTATCGGTTTAAACACTGGCACTATGGTGGCCGGCAATATAGGTTCTGATCAAATTCAAAGTTACACGGTTATTGGTGATGAAGTTAATTTAGCTTCGCGTTTAGAGGGGCTAACTAAAAACTACGGCGCAAGTGTCTTAATTTCAGAATCAACTTATGAAGTCGTCAAAGACAAGTTTGTTATACAACAAGCTGATATCGTACGAGTTAAAGGCAAAAAAAAGCCCGTCAAAATCTATTCATTAATTGACGAAAAAAATGAAAATACTAATTTAGATACTTATAAAAAATTTGATACTGCCATAGATCTATACCAAAATAAAAAATTTAACGAATCTCTTGATGTGCTCAACAACATTCGTAATGAGTTACCTGATAATTTTTTAGTTCAAATGTACATCGAAAGAGCTCAGAGCATGATCAATCAGCCGCCACCAGAGAATTGGGACGGCGTATTTGAGTATAAAACTAAATAATTAAAATTTGAAAATTGCACTCCACTGCAAACCAATCACAGTATCATCATACTTATTTGTATCGACTGTTGAATAGTTATAATTTTGCGTAGCCACTAAGCCCAAATTTGAATGCTCACTGACATCTTTTGAAAGTGCATAACTGATTGATAATGAACTGTCTTTACGGTCATTACTCGATTTAAAATAGTTTGCTGATGAGTATTCAGACTTAAATGTCGATTCAGTTTCTAAAAATGATGGCATAACGTAAGATAAATCAATGTAATATTTGTTATATTTAGCATTATCACCTTGCGCACTGTTAATAATATATCCTAATAAAGTTGATACTGTGTGACCTTGCTTTGCTTGCAAGTGATAATCAAATCCAGAGCCTAATTCAAACTTAACTGAATTTTGGTTATCAGCAGCATCTGAATAACTCAATTGTGATTGATCACGCCCAACAACAACTTTAATACTAGCATCATAATCTTTATTAACCGGTATGCTCACATCTTGCCTGAAAAAGAATAAAGTAATGGCTAAACTCTTTTGATTAGAATCATTAGGCAATAGATAATATCCCAAATTTAATGATGATCTGCTCGTAAATGAGTTATATCTAACTTTAAATGGTAACGATAACAAGATCTGAGTAGCATCGCTTTTCTTTAAATCCGTATCATCTTTAAATGAAGAATCGTAAGTTAACATATCAGAATAATAAAGCATTGGCTCGAATAAACTATCCTTATCTGAGTACGCCTTGTAAGACACAAAAGCATTCCAGTTTAAAGCATAACCTTTATACGACTTATCAGTTTCTTTTGTGTTTAAAACATTTGTATCAGATTGCAGACCAGCCCCTAAACCAACCGTCCATTTGATTTTATCACGCTCGATTTGATTTTGTATTTGAACTGCTTTTTCAATCATGATTTCAGATTTACGATCTAAAGAAGCATCAGTAGATGTATCTGTAGACAATTCAAAGCTATTGACAGCTTGTTCGTATTGCCCTTTTTGGTATTGCGACAAACCTATATAAAAGTAAGCACTTGCAACTTCTTTACATGAAAAATCTTTCACGACCTCACTCATATACTTTTCAGAGAGTTCGTAATTTTGAATCTTATAGTAATTAAGACCAGACAAATAATTGTACCCAGTTCGCAAATCTTCTTGATCTTTAATCTTCTTTAGTAACGACAGTGAGGATTCATACTGTCTAGCATTATATGATTGAACTGCTCTTTTAAACTCAATAGAGCTGACATCAAATACCGAATGCACGTCTGAAGCATTGCTTTTAGCTGTAGTCGCCACCGTTGCAGAAACAGAATCTTGTGCATAAGCATTATTAAAAAAGCTAACAACCACTAATAAGAAAAAAATATTTTTTAATCTCGATTTCAAATCCATTTTTTGCTTTCTACTGTTGTTGTGGAACAACTTTAACTTTAGCAGGTTTATTGATAATTTGTTTAGTCGTGTCACTGATAGCATTATCTTGAGTCTCAATATTAGAAATGATCTGTTTGATTTCATTTTTAACCTGTGACTGTGTTCCCGGCGGCGGCGGCGGTGGTGATTTTCCACCATTTTCTGATCCTGGCGGTGGATCTTTTTTAACAGCAGATTCGTTATCAATTTTTTTGAATTCTATAGGTGGTACTTTTTTAGGTGGTTCAGGCTGCGCAGATCCTTGATCTAAAGCCGAAGACTCACCCTTTTTAACGACGACTGCTTCTGTCGTTGTATTACTTTTCACATCGACACCCCGAAACGTGACTTCACCTTTTAGAGTAACAATTGCTGTTTTAAAAGTGGCTTTATCAAAACTCGTTATGAATTGCGTGCCTCGAACTCCGGCTACCGCAGTTGGCGTTACAACTTCAAACTTATTTTTATCATTATCATATTTTTGTTCAACGTTATTTCTAACTTTACCTTCGATCAAATCTAGTCTTACGTTTTTTTCTGCTGCATTATTCACATACTGAGCTATTTTGAGTTTTGTATCAGGCAATACATTAATGATATTGCGATCAGACATGACTATTTTGGCACGAGAATCTTTACCTGTGATAATTGTATCTTGTGGAAAAACCTTTGCCCCGATTTTTGCATCTAAAACCTGACTATCTACTTTATTGATTTTAACGTCACCTTTAACAATCATAAGCAATCCATAAACATCATCAGCAGAGCAAATTTGATTAAAAAATAAAATAATCAATGGCATTACATAAATGTACTTTTTCATAATGCTATAATACTCGATTAGTATTTGAAAAGTGACTAGACTATCATCTAGAAAAACGATTTTGTTTATACAATTTCACTTTGAACTCAAAAAAATTGTAAAAAAGCCGACAAGAAAAATAGCATGAAAAATTGGGTTCTTTTAGATAATCTCACTAAAATTCAATCACAGCCGATTTCTACAGAGGAATTAGAGGCCGCTATTTTACGTTTACCTAAATCTGAACTAGGTCGTTATTTTTTATGGACATCAGGATGGAAAAATTGGCAGCCACTACAAGAATATCTAGAAAGCGATCAAAAAACTTTATCTGTAGCTATTCAAATGAATACACAAACTGCACAAGTCGCTATCAACAACCTGCAAAAACAAGCGACTATAACACAATCAACAAATCCCTCTAGCAAAAATGACAAAAACGATGTTTTCGTATTAAATGACAACACAATGACTCAAACAATAGCTGCACATTCACATACAGAAAGTACACAGCACACTAAAACCATCGTCGTAGATAATGCCACACAAGCAACGCTATCGAATGAGCTTAAAATAGAACCTGTTAAATCTGCAGTTCAGCAATATGATTACACAAGTGATCAAATTAAAAGCTCAAGCAGCAGTCTAACAAATATCAACTTTAAAGATTTAAACACTCCCTACCGTAATCGTAGTGAACGTCATGAATTTAAAATTGAAGTTTTACTTATTAACAAAAAAAATAAGACTTTTCGCAGCTATTCAAAAAATATTTCACTCAGTGGAACATTACTTGAAGACAATATACCTAGCGATTTTTATGAAGATAGTTTTGACTTAGTTGTTGTCAATAGACAACCTACGAATGCACTTAATTCACGAGTCCAAGTTAAAGCTGTTGTCATTAAAAATGATGGTTATACTCAACGGATTACTTTTTTAAATGTCACACCTGTGCAGAAACAACGCCTTAAAGATCTCTTAAATGATTATATTACACAGCAAAAGAAAAAGCGCACAGCTTGATCTAACTATTTCGGTGATTCTAAAAGTTCTTTAATACGCAATTTAAGTTTCTCTATATCAAATGGTTTTTTAATATAGTCTGCGGCACCGACGTCACGCCCTTTTTGTAGGTCTTCGTGTTCTGCTGTAGCTGATAAAAATATTAATGGAATATGTTTTAAGTCAGGATGTTCTTTGAGCATATGAGCTAATTCAAATCCATTAACCCAAGGCAGTCCAACATCCATAATAATAAAGTTAATTTCAAAATCTTCTTCAAGCAACGAAGATAACTGAGCCGAGTCTTCTGCTAATTTAACTTGATAGCCATCTGACTCTAAAATTCTTTTTAAAGAATTTCTTTGAGTCTCCTCATCTTCGATAACCAAGATAGTTGTTGGATGTAGCTTTTTAGCAGCATCTCTAAATTGATCTAACTCAACAACTTGTTGCCCAGCAATACGCTGCTTAGTTAGTTTTTCAATTTTGCGAATCAATTCAGAGGTGCTAAATTTTTTAATCATAAATCCTTTTATAAAAACTAATCGACTATCAACACATTTCTAATGTTGCGTTTCAAGCCATCTTTCACAATCAATAGCGGCCATGCAACCAGATCCCGCAGCCGTAATAGCCTGACGATAAATCGGGTCTTGTACATCTCCAGCAGCAAAAACACCCTCAATGTTTGTCTTTGCAGTCCCCGGAGTTGTTTGAATATATCCCACATCATTTGTCGTGATGAGTCCATTAAAAAGCTTTGTATTAGGCTGATGTCCAATGGCTATAAACAATCCTTGCAGGCTTTTTGTCCAGGTCTCGTTTGTTTTTGTCGATTTTAATTTAATAGCATTCATTGATTTACCATCACCGATGACTTCTTCAACTGCTGCGTTCGTGATAAATTCAATTTTAGGATTTTTCTGCGCTCTCTCAAGCATGATTTTAGAAGATTTAAAAGTTTCACTACGGTGAATAATATAAACTTTACTTGCAAAACGAGTTAGGAAATTGGCTTCTTCCATTGCTGTATCTCCGCCGCCAACAACTGCGACTTCGACATTTCTAAAAAATGCACCATCACATGTAGCACACGCCGATACACCGCGACTCATATATTGTTTTTCAGATGGCAATCCAAGTAATTTCGCACTAGCACCAGTTGAAATAATAATTGATTTAGCTTGATACTCTTTATCTCCAACAAAGACTTTATATGGTTTTGCTGAGAAATCCACACGAGTCACATTACGAGTGATAAAACGCGTTCCAAATCTTTCAGCTTGTTTTCTCATAACAGCGATCAGATCTGGCCCTGTAATACCGTGTTCAAAACCAGGAAAATTTTCAACTTCAGTTGTAATCATCAATTGACCGCCGGCCTCTTCACCTTCGATCATAAGTGGATTTAAATTAGCTCTAGCTGTGTATACGGCAGATGTTAATCCCGCAGGACCAGAACCGATAATAATAACATTTTCGACATTCGAAGTACTCATAAAACCTCTCTTAATTAATCACTGACCACTATAATTTTTTTTAACTCACTTTAACAGACAAAAGATATAACGCTTATGGCTTAATCTATAAAACCAATCAAATCATCGGCTACATTTTCAGCAGACTGTGCTAACCCATCTAAACGTGGCCAGCTGTGCGCTGGAAGTAAATCAGTCTGTATGTATCCAGGTGAAAATAATTTAATTAAATCTGAGTTATTCGGTGATTCTTGCTGAATAGACGAGATAAGACCACGCAGTGCATGCTTGGCCGCAGCATATGAGCTTGCCATGGGGTCAGGCTTATTTTCAGCGATAGCTGAGCCAACTAAAACAATTCGCAAAAGTTGATCAAATGCTTTTTTATTCTGTAAGATGTAATGAATAATTTGTGCCGGTGTCGAATAACAAACATTCATAGCCCACTGATGATCAGACCATTTTTTAGATTCAAATACGCCATGAGGTCCACCACCAGCAATGTAAAGAACATGTGTTGGCTTAAAAAGTTCAATTTTATTTTTAAACTCTAAACTCAGTTCACTTTTAGAAAAATCTTGTTTAAAAATTTCTGTATGAGGTAATAAATTTTCTAATTTTGTCTCGATTTTACGTGATACAAGTAAAAACTGCGCTTGTGGATAACGGGCTGCTAATTTTAAATATGTCTGCCACCCTAGTCCACGACTAGCCCCACAGAGAATAAATTTGAGATGACGACCATGATCAGACATAATGTGACTATATGATAAAAGTTCATATTCCACAAAAGAATCTTGTACTCGAAGCCGCACCAGGAATGAATTTAATGGATGTTCTCATTCATCATGGTTTACCTGTGGCCTCATCTTGCCGTGGCGAAGGCGTCTGTTCTAAATGTTATGTACAGATCGAACCCAATAGCACACCACTTGAATTTGAACAAAAAACTATGCTCAGAAATCATGTGCCAGAGGGGTGCCGACTCAGTTGCCAAGTCGAATTGACTGAAAACGTAACAGTCAAAACGCGCTATTGGTAACAGCGCTCTATTTCACAAGTTTAATGTAGTTAATTTCAATATTTTGTCTGACAAATATTTTTTCAAAAGTTGTCGCAAAATTATTTTCTTTGTATTGATTGTTTTCCGCATACAGATTCAATGTTTGGAATTCAACCTTATATGGCGAAGCTTTGATTTCTTCTAAAGCCCATAAAAAATATTCTCGAGAATCTGTTTTAAATTCTAAAAAAGATCCAGGCTTTTGCATTTCATAAATCCATTTTAAAATAATACGATTAACGACTCTGTTTTTGGGTTTATTTGGAGACGTCCAAGGATCTGGAAAATGAATATACGTATTATTGATTTCATTTTTTTCAAATAACAAATCTAAATTAAAGGCATGATACCGACATATCGACGCATTTTTAGCACCCGAAAAACGAGCTCTGCGAATTGATTGTATTAAAGGTTTATACTTGAGCTCTAAACCAACTAAACAACGATCTGGATGTTTTAAAGCATGATGAGCAAAATGCAATCCAGCACCTGTTCCCAACTCTAAATCCAATGCGACATCTTCACCAACATGAAAAACATTTTTGCGCCATAAACCCTTGTTTAACGGAGCTCTTTCTTCATTAAATGCAAAATCTTTATACTCATTATCTAGAGCAAGCGAATACGCAGTTTGCACAGGCAGTGTTCTTGTTAAGTTGATCTCAGGTCGATGCAACTCAGTGGTATATTTAAAGTAATCTTCTTTTTTTGGTTTTGAACTTTGATTTTCTGTCATAATTTTAATTTTCTAGTCAGTGTATTGAGGACCTTTTATCATGTGTTGAGCACTGAGATCTCGCTTGGCTTTAAACTCAGATTTACGAACTGGACAACTCGCAATATCACAGTTTTTGCAATAATGCTGATGACATGGATCTGTGTGAAATGCAAACTCGCCCTCAAATTTATAATCATTAACAACTGATTTTTCAAAATCATGTGCTAAGTCGTGAATAATTTTAATGTTCCAAAATTCCGGAACCACAATATGAGCATCTATATGATGAAATGATCCCGAGCGGATTATTCTAAGATTATGAATATCTATTATTCCAGGCTTAATGTGTGTTGAAATGTTTTTAGCCAAATCGGCGACGCTCTCTAAATCAGTTTCGTCTAAAAGCCCACCGATATTTCTTTTAATAATTTGCGATGATTCATGACCCAGCCAAAGACCAACCAATATACCAATAACTGGATCTACCCATTGCCAACCTGTAACTTTATACAAGATAAGTCCTAAAACAACACCTGCAGTCGTTTTCACATCTGCTAATAAGTGCATGCCACCGGCTTTTAATGTCTCTGAATTTTGTTTTTTTCCAACTCTGATTAAATATAATCCCACGACTAAGTTCACAACTGAAGCTGCTAAAACATACCCTATACCGATAGAAATATTTTTAACATCATAGCCATCAATGATGGTACGAATCGATTCAAAGATAATTGCAAATGCGGCAAATAAAATTATTCCACCCTCAAAAGCAGCAGAGAAGTACTCAAGCTTGCCATGCCCATAAGGATGATTCTCATCAGCAGGCTCAAGAGCATACTTAAGAACGATCAGGCCAACTATAGCCGTGACTACATTTGTAATTGTTTCGAGCGCATCGGACAATATCGCTGTTGAGTTTGTATAAAAATACGCAGTGAATTTGAGTGCCAGCACGCAAAAGCTAACAACCAATGATATTTTAGCGGCTTTAGTTTGATGATTTGACATAGACATTCTATGTCATAAAAAAACTACGCTGTCTTTCTTTTTCTCTCAAGAATTTCCATAACAGGAGATTTTTCAATTTTGTGTAAACGATCAAATTTTTCGTTGTACGCCACGACACAATTGCGACCAGATCTTTTAGCTTCGTATAGAGCCACGTCAGCCTTGCGCACAAGCTCTTTGGCCTGAATTTGCTCACTTGCAGTTGAATCAAATGTCGCATAGCCAAGCGATAAAGTTAATTTAATAGAATCAGGGCCCTGACTAAATGTCGTTTGCTCAATTTTTTGCCTTAGCTTTTCGCAAAAATGCTCAACACCACTTAGAGGCACCTCAGAAAGAACGATTAAAAATTCATCACCACCATACCGAGCCGGAATATCGACCGTGCGTGTGTTTTGACGAATTATTTTGCCGACTTCAGAAAGAACAAAACTACCAAATAAGTGATCATGTCCGTCATTAACATTTTTAAACTTATCCATATCAATCATAATGACCGTCAATGGACGATGAAATCTAGCCGCTCTTTCTAATTCAAATTCTAGTTTAGAATAAAGCGAGCGAGTATTGAATAACCCCGTTAGATCATCAATTTCAACAAGTTCTTGCAATTTTTGATTGGCAACAAGTAGCTCTTCTTGCATATCACGAAATCTCAGCTGAGTACGAACTCGCGCCAAAAACTCCAATGGTACAAACGGTGAACTCACGAAATCACACGCACCCATATCTAGATATTGAGTTGTACGCTCTGTAGTTGCATGCGATGACATAACAATAACTGGTATTTTTTGCTGTGTTGAAAAGAAAGTTGATAAGTACTCTTCACCCTGACCAGATGAAAAATCAGGATCAATAATAACAAGCTGAGGGCGCAAAGTTTTGAGCGACTCACTCGCCTCTTTGGCCGAAGTGAATCCATGAACGTCGTAACCCTCCCAACGAAGTGGCTCAACGGCTAACTCAAGTGTGTCCGGATCTTCATCCAACACAACAATGACTCTCTGTTTTGGATCCTTTTTCATATACAAAACTTATCGGCAAGTTTATTTTTTTGATTAGATCTTGATGAAAAAAAATAAAAAACTAGACTAATAGTTTTACACTTTAATTCACAATCTCAATTCAATACGCGCTCTAGACGTTCATCTAAACTTACAATTGGTGAAAGTTACATCTTGGGAACACTCTATTTGTTCGCTAAAATGAATAATGAAAGGCTAATTTTCTAATGCTGAGCAAACCCCAAACAATTAATCCCCTCATTCATTCACAATCCTCAAAACTATTCTTAAAGTTTTTACTTTCTGTTTGGATATTTATAACAGCGTATATTTTTTTATACTTTTATGAAAAAGCCTACATCGCAATGGCAGCAGTTATATTTGGATCATTGATACTGTCCCCTATAAATTTACTGCTCGAGAAAAAAGGGTTTTTTGCTCAATCACGATTATTTTTTATCATCAGCTGTGATTTTTATATTTATGTGACCAGCTTAGGCTTTGGACATGCCACTAAAGTTGAATATTATTATATTCCATCAATCATTGTTGCTCTAATTTTGTTTGAGATCACTGATCTGAGTAAAATAGTATTTTCAACTTTATTACCAGTTGTTTTATTATTAATAACAGAAATTATCGGAACATCATACATACCCGATCAATATATTTGCAGAACAGAACACATTAAAATTTTCACAGTAGTCAATTTTCTTGGTGCTTATGCGATAACTGGCATTTTCTTGAAAATTTTTGTCGACACGATTCGCGAACAAAGAGCATCTCTCATAACTGCTGCCAAGATGTCTTCGTTGGGTGAAATGGCTGGCGGCATTGCTCATGAAATTAATAACCCTCTCAGCATAATAGTCATGAAAGCCAACCAAATGCGCCGGCGACTAGAGTCTGACCCACATCTTGTTGCAAAAGGCTTGGATGACTTAAATAAAATCGAGATCACAGCTAATAGAATTGCCAAAATTATAAAAGGCTTGCGCACTTTTTCAAGAGATTCAGAAAAAGATCCTCCACAAAAAAATTCTCTCAAAGAAATTTTAGATGATACTCTTGAACTCTGCTATGAAAAGCTCAAATTCAAAAACATTCAACTTACTTCAGAAATTCCAGCTGATTTATTAATTAATTGCCGCCCGACTCAAATATCGCAGATTTTCATGAACTTAGTTTCAAATTCAATGGATGCTATAGAAAAATTAGAAAGTCCTTGGATTAAAATCACTGCGCAAACTGAAAATCAAAATGTTAAAATAACAATCGCAGACTCAGGGCCCGGTATACCTAGACATATAGTGACTAAAATGATGCAGCCTTTTTACACGACGAAAGATATCGGCAAAGGAACTGGCTTGGGACTCAGCATTTCACAAAGTATTGCTAAAGATCATGGCGGTCAGCTCTATTATGACGACGGAGCCAGCAACACTACATTTATACTGATATTGCCAGCAATTATTTGATATTTTCTCGAAAAATAATTCACTAAAACTCTATGCCGCATTTTATTGTTATTTGCCAATTTTAACTTAGGCGATTAAAGTTTAAAATTAACGAGAACATTTAGCCTTTAAAGGAACATCATGAAGCACGTTGATATTGAATCAAAATGGCAAAAAGTTTGGATGGATAAACAAGCTTACAAAGCTGACAATCAATCTACAAAACCTAAGTATTACGCTTTAGATATGTTTCCATATCCGTCGGGCTCTGGCTTACATATGGGACATATTGCTTCATATACACCAACAGACATCGTATCACGATATAAGCGCGCTCAGGGTTTTAACGTTTTACACCCTATGGGTTATGATGCTTTTGGATTACCTGCAGAGCAATACGCAATTCAAACTGGAGTTCATCCCTCTGTAACAACACAAAAAGCCGTTGAAAGCTTTCGTGCTACGTTACAGCGCTATGGTTTTAGCTTTGACTGGTCTCGTGAAATTTCAACTTGTGAGCCACAGTATTACAAGTGGACACAATTTATCTTTCAAAAATTATTTGAAAAAGGCTTAGCTTACCAAAAAGAAGTTCCTGTCAATTGGTGCCCAGCTTTAAAAACTGTTTTGGCCAACGACGAAGTTGTCGATGGTAAATCTGAACGTGGCGGACATCCTGTCATACGTGTACCAATGAAACAATGGATGCTTAAAATCACTGACTACGCTGAAAGATTACTTAATGATCTTGATAAACTTGACTGGCCTGAACGCACTAAAGAAGGCCAACGTAATTGGATCGGAAAATCAGAAGGCGCAATCGTTAAGTTTAATATTAAAAATCTCGCAAATGAGAACTTCGAGATTTTCACGACTCGCCCTGATACTATTTTTGGCGTAACTTTTATGGTTCTTGCGCCTGAACATCCTTTGGTTAAAAAACTAACTTCGCAAGGACAAGCTAAAACTGTTGCCGATTATATCGAAGCTAGCGCAAAAAAATCTGAAGTCGATCGCAAAGCCAACACAGAAAAAACAGGGGTCTTTACTGGTGGCTATGCCATCAACCCTGTTACTCAAAAAGAAATTCCAATTTGGATTGCTGATTATGTCATGATGGATTATGGAACCGGAGCTATTATGGCTGTCCCTGGACATGACGAACGTGATTTTGAATTTGCAACACAATTTCAATTACCAATCGTTCGCGTTCTTGAATCAGATACTGATTTGCCATTCACTGGCGAAGGCAAACTTTGCAATTCTGATTTTTTAAATGGTTTAATGAAATCACAAGCGATTCCAAAAATGATTGATCACTTGGTCGCGCAAAAATTAGGTCAAAAACAAATTCAATACAAACTGCGCGATTGGCTTTTTTCTCGCCAAAGATACTGGGGTGAACCGTTTCCAATTTACAAAAATGAACACGGCGAATTGTGTCCAGTTCCAGTTGATGAATTACCTGTTATTTTACCTCAAGTTGCGAATTACGAACCAAGTGATTCAGGTGAAGCACCATTATCAAACAACAAAGAGTGGGTTTCATATCGCGGTGGTAAGCGCGAAACAGATACGATGCCAGGAGCTGCTGGCTCATCATGGTATTTTTTAAGATACACAGATCCTCACAATGACAAAGCACCGTTTTCACCAGATTCGGCAAAATACTGGATGCCTGTGGATCTTTATGTTGGTGGACCTGAGCACACTGTTGGGCATTTACTTTATTCACGTTTTTGGACCAAAGTTCTTTTTGATGTTGGTCTTTCACCTGTTGATGAGCCTTTTAAAAAACTAGCTCATCAAGGCATGATCTTAGGACCAGACGGCGAAAAAATGTCAAAATCCAGAGGTAATGTCATACCCGCTGATGAAGTTGCCAAAGATTATGGTGTTGATGCCTTACGCTGCTTTGTAAGCTTTTTAGGTCCTTTGGATAAAGATAAACCTTGGTCTTCATCAGGAATCGATGGCGTCAAAAGATTTTTAGATCGCTTGTTTCGTTTAGTTGTTAATGAACAAACTGGTGAAACTCATGCCGATAATTCTGACTTACCAAAAGAAGTTGAAAAAGCTGTTCACAAAACTATCAAAAAAGTAACTGAAGACATTGAAAATCTAAGTTTTAATACTTCTATCAGCCAAATGATGATTTTAGTTAACGAGCTCTACAAATTTGAGTGTAAATCTAAAAAAGCACTTCTTCCACTTGCGCAAATTTTACAACCATTTGCTCCACATTTGGCTGAAGAACTTTGGAATCGCATGGGTGGCGAGAGCATGGTTGTGACTGCTGCATGGCCAAAATTTGATCCAGCGCTTTGCCAAGACGACACAATCACAATGGGAGTCCAAGTAAATGGCAAAATGCGCGGAACCATTGAAATCGCTCACGATGCTGATGAGGCCACAGCCGTAGCCGAAGCCTTGAAGGTTTCGACTGTATCTGCTGCCGTCAATGGCCAAGCTCCTGCCAAAGTCATTTACAAAGCAGGAAAAATTTTAAACCTAATCGTAAAATAAATTGCACCCCCTGAAAAAATCTGTATAAAAATCTTATTATTTTTTTTTGGGGGAGTTTCATGGAATCAAGTCAAACTTTTGCTCACTTAAAATCAGCCTCATGGAGTCCTGAACAAAGCGCCGCGCTTTACGGGATTAACAATTGGGGTAATGGTTATTTTCGTGTGAATTCCCAAGGTCACGTCGTGGTCACACCAAAAGGTGAAAACGGACCTGGAGTTGATCTTTACGAATTAACTCAAGAATTACAAGATCGTGGTATTCGCGTACCAATCATGATTCGTTTTCCTGATATCATCAATCAACGTGTTCAGTTGTTGCACTCTTGCTTTCAAAAAGCATTTGCTGATCACAGCTATAAAGGTCAATTTTGTGGAGTTTTTCCAATTAAAGTTAATCAACAACGTCACTTAGTTGAAGAACTAGTTCGTTTTGGTAAAAACTGTAAATTAGGTTTAGAGTGTGGTTCAAAACCAGAATTACTTGTTGTTCTTTCTCTGATGAATACTTCTGATGCCGTTATTGTTTGTAATGGTTTTAAAGATGCTGAGTATATTGAAACAGCATTACTTGCTCAAAAACTTGGTCGCGACATTATTATCGTAGTTGATCGTAAAGATGAGATCAAAATTATCGTTGAATCAGCTAAAAAATTGTCAATCAGACCAAAAATTGGTTTTCGTGCAAAACTGAACACTCAAGGTGCTGGTAAATGGGTCGACTCTGCAGGAGCTAAATCTAAATTTGGTTTAACAGCAGCTGAAATCGTTGAAGGCGTAGAAACACTTCGTAAACAAGACATGTTAGAATGTCTTGAGCTTTTACATTACCATATTGGATCACAAGTACCTTCGATACAAAGTATCAAATCATCACTTAAAGAAGCCGCTCGATTCTATACAGAGCTACACAACTTAGGTGCAAACTTGAAATATATCGATGTGGGTGGTGGTTTAGGCGTTGATTATGATGGTTCAGGCAGTTCTGATTCATCAATCAATTACTCTGAACAAGAATACGCTAACGATGTTGTTTCAACGATTCAAACATTATGTGACGAAAAAAATATTCCACACCCAAACATTATCACTGAGTCTGGTCGATCGCTTGTGGCGCATCACTCTGTTTTAGTATTCAATGTCATGGGCGTAAATAATTTATATCGTCAGCAGCCTCCGGTTCCAGCTGGTAAAAAAGACCCAGCGATCATGCAAGACATGCAGTACATTTTTGAAAAACTTAATCCAGACAATATTAACGAATGCTTTAATGATTTAATGCAGTCAAAAAGCGAAGTTCTTAATTTATTCACTTATGGTGTATTGAACTTAACTCAGCGTGCTTGGTGTGAAAGCATGCATTTCACAATAGCGACTAAAATGTTAGAAATTGCTCGTATCACTGCAGATTGTGAAGACATAGTCGAACAATTGCGTGAAGAATTAGGTGATACTTATTTCTGTAATTTTTCTGTTTTTCAATCTGTTCCAGATTCTTGGGCTGTTGGACAACTGTTTCCAGTTATGCCAATACACAATTTAGAACAAGAGCCTTATCACGAAGCCACACTTGCAGATTTAACCTGCGACTCTGACGGCAAAATTGAAAAGTTCATTGATACAGAAACTGGTGATTTCAAAAAAACTTTAAGAATCCACCCATTTAAAGAGGGCGATGCTCCTTACTTTTTAGCTGTGTTTTTAACAGGTGCTTATCAAGAAATTCTAGGCGATTTACATAATTTATTTGGCGATACTGACGCTGTTCACATTTCAATACATGAATCAGGATACACTGTTGACCATTACATTCCTGGCGACACTGTTACTGAAGTTTTAAGTTATGTTCAATATGGGCGTGCAGAAATGGTTGATAAAGTTCGTCAATACACTGAAGAATCGATTGCTTCAGGCAATATTTCTAAACAAGAAGCAAAAGCCTTATTGAAACACTACGAAGAAGGTTTATCTGGATATACATATCTAGAAGAAATGGAATAATTTTTGTCTGGGCAAAAACCATCCACTCATTTATCAATAAACGAATCTACTGACATATTTCAACTTGTTTATGTCAGCGAGGCTTGTCCTGATTTGTGTTATACTGACCTTGAAAATATTTTGTTTTCTGCCCGCAAAAGAAATAGCGATTTAAATGTAACGGGTATGTTGATTTATCGCGATGGTTTTTTTATTCAGTTTCTTGAAGGAACACAAAAAAATGTTAAAGATGTTATTGGCCGAATCATTCAAGACAGACGACACTCTAAACTGCGTGTTGTCGGTGAATGGTACTCGCTAAAACGCTATTTTGAAAAATGGTCAATGTCATTTGTTGATGGCGACCTATTAGAAGATATTCACCCGTTTTTGCAACAAATTCTAAGTGACGTCATGCTTGTGACTTTGCCGGATCAAAATCAATTTGCGAAATTCTACGAAGATTTTATAAAAGAACAAACTATTCTGTAGTTCATATTTCTCAACTTCAAAAAGACAAATAAAAAAGGCCCTCGTCCATGAGAGCCTTTTAGCTATGCGATCACAAATCTAATTTTAAAAAACTATTGTTTATCAAAAAAAGTAGCACGCGTATAAGATGTAATATCAACGATATTTGAAACACCTAAATCAATGCGCTGAGCTTGACTTGATAAATTTAAAACTTCACCAGTTTTTGTTAAAGCCAATGTTACATTGTTAGCTTTATGAACTCGTAATATGTCTGCATCAATTCTGTTTTGCGCAGCTGCGATTTGCCCTTTGCCAGACTCACAAGAAATTTTATAAAGACCCTGTGAAGTTGTAACTAAAGCATAATTTTGGTTAGGCGTGTAACCCTCAGTATAAATGATAGCTTGAGCATCAACATTGGCCGGAAAACTAACATCTACACTTTGAGTAGGTTTCTCACGTTTATCACAGAAAAAACGAACTTTATTTTTTTCGATACGAGCATTCCATGTCCATGCAAAATAATAATCGACAACGTTCTGACGATCAGAAACAGAACTTGTATTATACTCATTTGCCATGCTTTGCGTTTCACCCGTTGGGAATACGCGAACCATTTGTTTATTTTTATCATTCGGCATAATCACTAAGCCCATTTTTGATTTAATAAAGTGGCCTAAATCAGATGTCGCCCCAAGAACTTGAGGTGCTTTCGTTAAATTAGAATCAATCTTATAAATCTTTTTGTCTGATGTTAAAGCTAAGAAAGCTTCTTCTGTATTGATTTTAACTTTTTGTTGAAATGCCTCAGCCCCATAAATCAAAGCAGAAGCTTGGGCAATCGCTCTAAAAGCCGGATTGATGTCTTTGCCGTATTGACCTAATTGAGTATAAGTTTCAACTGTTACCGCGTATGATCCACCGTCAGAGATTTTTTTATCACAAGCACCTTGCAAACCGGCACGAGGTCCTTCGCTGCACATAACATGTGGAAAACCATCTAAATGACGAGCTTCGTGTAAAAATACACTTGCTAGATCCAGTGCTGTAAATGCATTAGTCAAAGCCATTGGACAAGCATGCATTGTTGAATCAGCCATAAAGCCACCATAAACAAATGCGATGACTCCAGTAGGACAATTTGTTTCAACTTGAATTTTGTTAATTCTTTTTGTGAAGTAACCAAACCAATCTTTAGCAAATTTACCTGTGAATAACTCATCAGGACTATTCACCATTGATTCGCTAAACTGAACTTTGCGAATATAATTTAAACCAGCTAATAAATACGCAGTTTGAGATTCATCATTGCAATATTCTTTGCCTGATAAATTTTTAAACTGAGAGAAATATTTTGCTATTTCAGTCATGTCTGATGCTGAAATACAACCGTCTTTTGGATCTTGTTGTGGCGGAATCGGATCAATTCCAATTTGAGCATTTGATTGTTGTGCAGATAAAGTCAAAATTGCAGATAGCAATAGACCTAAAAACATAGATGTTTTTTTCATAATCACACCCCTCCTTGTGACCTGAAAATTTCACCTTAGTTTAAAGACACGTGCAACTGTTTAAACAATTTACTTCGATAATTCGTTAAATTTACTCTGAGCGTAATTTTTTAAATACAAATCGCTTATACTTGAAATAAGTTTTTGTAATTCTTGTTTGGCATTTTCTGCTTCTGACTTATTTGAACCTTTAGCTAAATTAAAAAATCGATCAATCAATAATACACGCATGGCTCGCTCACGTGTTTGCTCAACTTCAGCAGAACTATGTGGCTCATTTGGATTGCCTTTAACATTCAAAGGACTCGTAATAGTTTTTGATAGGTCAGATAAAGATTCATAGCCAGCATAAGCCAGCAAATAGGCTGATAGAATTTTTTTATTCGCATTGACCTCGTCAGATTGCACCACTTTAGCTAATTCTGCAAATTGCCCACGAGTCATTTGCTGAGTTATTTGATTGTATTTTTGCGTTAAGGCTTCAGCGTTGACATTAAAATCATTCATTGATTTAGCTTCAGCGTTTAACCAATTGGCAAAGGCACTTGAATCTAATTTATTAAAATTTTCGATTGTTTTTTGCTTTTGATCACCTGCCGATTGCACCGTTGCACTTGCATAATTTTGATTGGCTGTTGTTGCTTGCTCAATTGTTTGCCCAACGACTTCTTTAACTGTGTTGAGTTCTTTAACTGGTGATCGTCCAAAGATCATCCAATCAATAAGAGCTAGCAACAAAACTAAAACAACAAAGCCAATAACATATTTATTTTTTAAAATTTGCATAATCTACCTCTGCCCAATACTCAAACGCCTTTAAATCTTCAGGCGTTCCCCATTGAAAAAATTTATTAATTTCATAAACATGAATTTTTAGATCTTGGCGCACATTCATTAACGCTTTAACAGCTAGCGAAGTAAAGTATTCACCATTCCAGTTCAAACCCTGAATGCTTTGTTCAGCCAAAGCCTGCTTTAATAATGTCGCCGATTTAAAATAATAAGCACCAGTGGACGCAAAATCATCTTCACGATTTGGTGAAAATGATTCTTTTTCTTTAATATCTAAAACACGAATACCGTCTGTTTTAGTGTAGCAATACATATTCGGACTCAAGTAATGAGCATGAAAACCTTTGTAACTCACAAACACAACATCTGAATCATTATGTTTCGTAAAATTTAAAAAATCTTGAGCATTCCAAATCATACCGTAATCACAGTATGTCACCATCACAGGAGCTTGATCTGGAATCAGTTCAACCCCAGCCATAACTGTTTTCATGGGGCCTGATGAATTTGTATCGATCGTTGTTGATTGCACATGCGAACTTTTAAACTCATGAGACTTACGATACTCACGAATTTGCTCGAAATGATTTGATTTGTAATCCTGATTGTTAAAGACAAATACAGATGGCCAATCAAGCGGAAATAAATCCAGTAGCCTTTGAATAATTGGACGACCCAGAACATTTACAAAAGGCTTTGGTTCAGCATAGCCAGCATCTTTAAATCGCTGGCCACGGCCAGCCATCGTCACTAACAAATACGGTATTAAATTCTGACCCCTGGGACTATCCAACTGATGACTTAGCATCGAACGCATCGCGAACGGCTAATCCTATATTGATCAATAACGTTAATGTAATAATCAAAGCCACAGATGGGTACCAAACTAACCATTCTGCCGTTGTAAAATATTTTTGAGCTTGTTGAAGTAACTCACCCCAACTTGGAGTTGGCGCTCGTAAACCCAAACCTAAATAATCTAAAAAGGCTAAAGTTGAAATATTAATCGCAATATCAAATGGTGAAAACGTCACAATTGGCGTGATCGCATTTGGTAAAATGTGTTTAAAAATAATTCTATTGTTCGATGACCCAATTGCACGAGCTGCTTCAACGTATTCGCGTTTACGCAACTGTAAAAACTGACCACGCATATACAACGCAATCTTAGTCCATTCAAAAGCTGCTAGAAATAAAACAAGCACAAATAAATTCGGAGTAAAAATCGAAATAATGGTAATCAAAATCAATGTCGTCGGCATCGTTTGAATAATTTCAACTGTGCGCATACCAACCAAATCAACTTTGCCACCAAAGTATCCAGTGACTGAACCAATGATTACACCAACTAAATAAGATGTTAACCAAGCGCCAATTGCAAAAATAAATGAATAGCGCAGACCATATAACAATCTCGTCAAGACATCACGACCACGATCATCCGTACCCATTAAGTTGTATTTAGTCGGAGCAGATGGATAACTTTCGACAACAGTATTACTCTCGAACGGATCCCATTGAACTAATGGCCAAGCAGCCCAGTCATTTTCTTTAAATTCAAGAGCACGATAATCCATAACATAGATATCTTCGCGGCCAAATTCAGTCGGATGATAATCAACAAATAACGGAGCATAAACCTTACCATTATATTTCATGACGAGAGGTTTACTATTAGCCCAAAATTCCGCAGTAAAGCTAAAAAATAAAAGTAAAAACACTGTCCAACATGCAAATACAGCTGATTTATTACGTTTAAAACGACGATATCTTTTTAAAGTTAATTCATTCGTAATGAGTCTGTTTTCAATAATATTCACTTTGCCGCTCCTACTGCCCTATTTAAAATCAATTCTTGGATCAACCAGGACATAAATAATGTCACTGAGAATATTACCGACTAATAACAATATTGCTGAAATAAAAGTAAGACCCATAATCACGTTATAATCACGCGCAAGAATAGAGCTATAACCTAACAATCCAATACCATCTAAATTAAAAATCGTTTCAATAATTAAAGAACCAGCCAAGAAAACTCGTAAAAAACCACCCAAACCTGTCGCAACAGGAATAAGAGCATTTCTTAAAGCATGTTTATAATACACTAATTTATCTGATAAGCCTTTAGCGCGAGCCGTACGAATGTAATCTGATTTAATAATATCCAACATCGAGTTACGAACAAGCATTGATAATTCAGTAAAATTACCAATCATGTAACACGTCAGTGGTAAGATAAAATGCATAGTTCTATCTAAAATTTTACCCATTGTTGTTAAATCATCATAATTGTCAGACTTAATTCCACCGATCGGAAACCAGTCAAAATATGATCCTCCCGCAAACCAAACAATTAAAAAAATTGCTAAAATTAATGGGGGAATTGAATATGTTGTATTTAAAATAAAGCCTGTGACCCGATCAAAAAAACTACCTGCGCTAATGGCCTTTTTAACACCCAGTGGAATACACACCAGATACGTCAAAAATAATGAAACAATCCCAAAAGTCAGCGACACCGGAAATTTAGATGAGATCACATCAATCACTGGCTCTTGGTACGAGAAACTATCACCAAAATCAAAATGAGAAATATTTTTTAACCAAATGATATATCTTTCGTGAACAGGTTTATCAAAACCATATTGTTTCGCTAAACTATCCAAAACCTCTTGCGATACTCCGGTACTTTTACCACCGTCGCCACCACCCATACGTATTTTCTGCATTTTTTGTTCAATAGGGCCACCTGGTGCTGCATTGATAATTAAAAACGTAACAAGTGTGATACCTAAGAAAGTTGGGATCGCTAAAAGTATTCGACGTATTATATAAACAAACATACGACCTTATACTGTATATTCGAGCTAAAACTCAAACTTTTTTAGGGCTTTTGCTTAATTTTTGGTTCGTTTTTTAAGGAATATAAAAAGACCACTATTGTCGGGCTGATTTCAGGCATCAAACCTGCAAAAAGACTAAAAGCTATGTTTGAGTTTCCCCACGCATAGCTTTTAAGTGTCAACATCCTCCGCTTTTCGGATTGGAGGTGCTGAATGATAAATAACAAAACGTATTTATTTATTCGGCGTGTTTTAAGAATAAGTTTAGATTTTATTCGAGTTATTGGACTAAGGATGGGACTTTAAATCCCGGCGAATGTTGAGACATGGACAGAGTTTTGTGTGGGGTTTTGGTTTTATAATCTATGCAAATAAAAAAATCCCCATGGTTGTCCACGGGGATTTTTGGTTAATTGAAATTTTAGGGCTTCAATTATTTTTGAGCTGACCACCAAGTTCTATATCCAAAATCATATTTGAATGTTTCACCAGGTGAAGCTACTTTTGTCGACATACCATAATACTCATATTTACGATTAAATAAAAATACATATGGAGCGTCTTGAGCTATCAAAGTATAAGCTTTTTTAAATAGATTTGAACGTTTCTTTGCATCCAACTCAGTACGGCCTTGATCAATTAATTTATCGACTTCAGAATTTGAATATGACCCGTAATTTGATCCGCCTTTTTCTGCAGAGCTAGAATGCCAAATTTGTTTAGGATCTGACTCTACATCGCCACCACCCCAAGCCATAGCCCAAAGTTGCATTTTTCTTTCATCTACAGTTTTGATAAATGTATTCCATTCTAACAACTTAAGCTCAAGATCAATACCAGCTTTTTTGCAATCTTCTTTTATAATGGTCCATTGTTTTTCAGAATCTTTATTTGCATAAATGAATGTTAATTTAAGATCAGTTTTTTGACCGTTTATAACTTTATCTAAAACACCATTTTTATCTGTATCAGCCCAACCTGCCTTAGTTAATAATTCTTTTGCTTTTGTTGGATTAAACTCCAATGGTTTAAGATCTGGCGATTGAGAAGTGTTAACTGCAACAGGGCTAGTCGCTAAATTATTTAAACCTTCAGCAAATTTTTTATTCATCTCTTCACGATTAACTAAATGACTAAATGCTATTCGAACATTTTTGTCAGCTAAAATTGGATCTTTGAAGTTGAAGCCAATATAACCATATGATTTTGGCATTTCATTTTTTACCGCTAAAGCTGTAAACTTACCATTCACAGCTTTTGGCTTAAATGGCTTACCAGCAGCTTTTAAGTACGCATCTGTCGATTTAAACTCAGCGTAATCAATGTCACCTTTTTTTAATTTTTCAACCATAATATTATCATCTTTAGTAAATCTAAAATTGACAGTATCAAAATTGAAAAATCCTTTTAAATTTTTATCTTGATAACCATACCATTTATCAAATTTTTTAACGACTATCATCTGGCCTTTTTCGTATTTTTCTAGTTTAAAAGGCCCTGCTCCAACAGCTTCTTTTTGCATTTTAACTGACTTATTAATATCGCCATAAACTGATTTTGGAAGAACATACAAAGAACAAAGTGTAGTTAAATTTTGAAAATATTTTTCACTCGAGTGAAAACGGATTGTATATTTATCCACAATGTCGATTTTATTTATTTTTTCGATATACGGAATCATATTAAGCGCTTGATGTTTTGGTTCTCTAATTGTTTCTAAAGAAAATTTAACATCTTCAGCAGTTACAGGATCACCATTATGAAAATAAGCATCTTTTCTTAAGTAAAACGTAAAAGTGAGTCCATCTTTTGACTCTTCCCACTTTTCAGCAAGCCTTGGCTTTAACTCCCAAGTGTTGAAGTCATTATCACACATTGTATCGTGAACATAATAAGCAAAATAACGATGATAAATGTCGCCAGACATTATCGGATGTAAGCTCTCTGGCTCTGCATCGAAATTATAATTAAACACTCCACCTTTTGGTGCGTTTTCATTTGGCTTTACAACTGCTGCGCTTGCGCCTGTTGCAAATACTGAAGCCGTTACGACTGCAGCTGCTAAATTTTTTAAACTTTTCAATTTTGAAATCATGAGGACATCCTCCCTTTTCTTTTTCACCTTGCTAGATTAATGATCTGTACAACTTGATCAAGATTTTCTTCTTAAGATGAGTAATTTTATGCACAGCGTTTTATTGCAAAAGGTTCAACAATTTTAAATAGTTATATTACTCAAACAACTTCAAACCTTGCTCAACCGAGTTCTTATAACCAGACCAAAGACTTGCAAGTCATGAATGTCATGGATGAATTTACAAACTGATCTTTAAGTTTCTTTACATTCAATAGTTTCTCACTTAAGACTGAATCTTTACACTGACTCTATATAAACAGAGCCCTGTGAATTGTAATTTATTTACTATGCTGATTGATAATAAGCACAAGGACCACACATGAACTCGAATCAAACCGAAAACCGTAAACCTAAATTTGATGCTACAACAACTATTTCTTCTGATTTTGGAATTTTTGGAATTCCACTCTCTGAACAAGAATGTAAACTTGTTTTGTTACCTGTTCCTTGGGAAGTGACAACTTCTTACGGCAAAGGTGCCTCTAACGGACCACGTATTATTCGTGAAGCTTCTGAACAAATCGATCTTTTTGATTTCGAAACGAAAACAGCTTACGAAGCTGGATATTTCATGAAACCTGTTTCTGATGAAATCATGAATAAAAGCAAAAATTTTAAAGAAATAGCTCAGAAAGTTATCGCTCTTAAAACTGAAATGTCGAGCGACACTGCGACAATCGAAAAACTCACAGCACAAGTTAATCAGGCCTCTCGTGAGCTGACTGATTGGGTGTACGCAGAAACAAATAAAATTTTAAAAGCTGGCAAATTATTTGGCCTTGTTGGTGGTGACCACTCAACTCCACTTGGAGCCATCAAAGCAATTTGTGAAAATCATAAATCAAATACTGGCGAATCAGAAGTGGGCATATTACATATTGATGCACATTCAGACACTCGCAAAGCTTATCAAGGATTTGAACAATCGCACGCATCTATTATGTATAATGTTATGAATATGCCCATAGGCTCAAAACCAAAAAAATTGGTTCAAGTCGGCATTCGTGATTTTTGTGAAGAAGAATATAATTTCGTTCAATCACGTTCAGATATTAAAACATTTTTTGATATCGGCGTTAAGCAACGTCAACTTAAAGGCGAAAGTTGGTCTTCGATTGCCGCAGATGTTATTTCAGAACTTCCGCAAAAAGTTTATATTTCGTTCGATATCGATGGCTTAGATCCGCGCTTTTGCCCATCAACTGGCACACCTGTTATTGGTGGATTATCAGCAGATGAAGTTTTCTTTTTATTTAATGCTTTAGCACAATCTGGTCGCCAAATTGTTGGATTTGATCTTAACGAAGTTTCAACTGGTGAAGCCGATGAAGCTGAGTGGGACGGCAATGTCGGCGCACGCATGCTTTACAAACTTTGCAACTGGAGCATTGTCACTCAACAAAAATAAGGGTTTTTTAAAACATGCAGTTCAATCAAGATTTCTTTAATCAAAGATTTACAATAATGGAACAGCTGGGATTCAAATCAGAATTGAAATCTCAATTGGTTGGATACGTTGAACTGCTTTGCAAAACCAACGATGAATTTAATCTTGTCAGTCGTAAAATGACTTTTGAAGAACTGATCGACAACCATATCATTGACTGCATGTTGCCTTTAAAATATTTTCCGAAAAATGTGAAAGCAATAGCAGATCTTGGCTCTGGTGGCGGATTGCCAGCTGTTATATTTGCGATTCAATTTCCTGAAATCAAATTTCATCTCTATGAAAAAAGTAAGCTCAAACAAACATTCTTGAATGATTGCCAAAAAATCGCGCCAAACATTCAGATATTTGGCGAGATTCCACCACAATTAACTGGTATTGATCTTATTACAGCCCGTGGTTTTAAACCCATTGATGAAATTATTCAGTTCACAAAAAAATATTACTCACAAAAAGGCCGTTATTTTTTATTAAAAGCACGTAAAGAAAAAATCGATGAAGAAATTGAGCTCACCTTAAAAAAGCAAAAGGATTTTAACTGTCAAATTGAGCAATTAAAATCCCCTGTTTTAGATGTCGAAAGACATCTGGTTATGATTTAAATAATATATTTAAAACTATCTTGCGTATCTTCTGTCGACTGACTCACGAATTTCAGCGCCCTCGATACTTAAACGAGTCCAAGGAATAGCTCTTAGTCTTTCAACTTCGATAAGCTCTTCTGTTTCTTCACAGTAACCAAAAGAACCACTTTCGATACGGCCTAATGCACTTTCGATTTCAAGTAATTGCTGACGTAAACGATCAGTTAAAGTCATCACTTCTTGTTCTGCTAAAATTCTCATTGTTTGGTCGGCTTCGTCACCACCGCGTTCAAATTGATCTAATTTGCCGCGCGCATCTTTAACACGATTTAAAAGCTCAGCTTTAGTCGTTAATAATTTAGATTTGCACTCGAGTATTAAATCCTCAGTGATCTCTTTAGGCTTTGTGATCGTTAATGATGGTTTTGTAATAATTGATTTAACTGGAGCGGGTTTTTCAGAAGCTAGAACTTTCTTTTCAGCTTTTGCCACAGGTTTGGCAGGTGCAGATTTAGTAACTTCAGCCTTTGTCGTTTGAACAGCTTTCGCCATAATATCCTCCGTGCTTTAAACAACTCTCTGTTTTCTGGACCTAAGCCCAGAATTTTCGAGCGATGTTGTATCGGCATCTTTGCCGATTACTTAAGTTCCAAATTGGAACTGCCAACATATAAATAGAAATTTGTAAGTTTTGCAACGAAAATCTTACAGAAAATGAAATTTATTAACTATTTGATATTATTACGAAAAATAATAATTATATCTCAAGACTCATGGCGTCTTTGCAGAAGAAAGATAAAAAAATGAACTTAAATGACAAGGTTTTTATTATTTTAAACACTTTTCGACAAGATTAATAAGCTCGTCTGTTTTATCAGATAGCTTTTGTGACAGGTCAGCACCCTTGCGCCCACGCTCGCGAATTGATCCCGCCGCTTTAGCCATATTACCCTCTACACTCTTGTAAGCGCGTCCTGCCGTTGATTTCAAGGCATCTGAATAACTATCTAAGCTATCAGCAAGCATATCATGATTAGCGATCAAACTACTTTGAATTGCTGCTTGCGCTTTTTTCATTTGTTTAAGCTGGTTAATAATAGAATCACAGTCTTGAGCAGCAAACGAAGTCTGAGCCATTAAAAAAATGGGGAGCGCTATGAGCATTATTATAAATGGCTTAAGATCAAACCTTGAAAACATTTTTCCCCCAGTGGTTAACAAATGAAATCAAAGCAAGAGTCTTACCAACTCTAGCCAAGCCTATAAACAATGAGCAGGATTTGAGTAACAATTTGTGACTAGCTTTTGATAAATTTTTCAAACTCGTCTTTTGTTTCGCCAGTCATGTACGGCAACAACATTCGCATAATATGACGACGAGCTTTATCTAAAGTCTTTTGCTGTGGACTCTCTCCACGGTCAACAGTTTCAAGAAACTGCATAAAACTATTCGATGAAACAAATAACATTTCGGCAACATATTCCATTTCACTTTTTGATTGAATCGGAATCATAAAACCAGTTTTAACCCAATGCTTGTACAAAATAATCATCATCAAAGTGAGCTTACGAGTATGAGCTTTCCATAGCTTTGATAAATCTAAATCTTTTTTTCTAAGCGTGAAAGTTTCGCGGTGAAAAAAACGATATTTCCAATACAGTTGCAAATTTTTATCTATGAATTCCATCAACTGAACTTGTTTCTGATTTTTAGCGAGCTTTGTTTGTGGTTTCCAGACCTCGACTGTCTCAGCAGAAAGTTTTTTAAAAATTTCTCGAATAATTTGCTCTTTATTTTTGTAGTGAAAATATAAGTTTCCTGGACTCATTTTGAGATCTTTAGCTATGTCGTTGGTCGTGACTTCAGTCGCGCCGTCCTTATTAAACAAATTAAGAGATCCTAACAAAATTCTATCTTTAGTCTTCATAAGATATAAGTCCTTATTAGCAATTGAGTTTTCGTATTTTTATATGTTAAGATTTTTTTTATATGATTCAAGGAAGATTTAAAAAGTCCGATAGAATATTGGACATGGAAAAGCAAAAGAAGTCGTTTTTTACTCATTTTAAACACGGAAATAGAGTTCTAGTTCTATTAATCCTCATTTCAGCTGGCTTATTTCTCTATAAAGAGGAATTAACAGGCAAAGAGCAGCTCAATCAGCCATTTTCAATATTCGTGTCTCAATCTGATGCACGCAAAACAATAATGGCATCGCTTAAAGATTCAATTACTAAAAACAAACGACCAGAAAAAATTGATCTTGATGATCAAAGTGCTGGGCAGCGTCTTAATTTGTTTGAGAAAGACGGCGTTGAGGTTAAATATTCTTTTGACCCAGAACTGCAGTACAACGCAGATAAGCTGCTAAGACAATACAAGCCGGATTACGGCGCTATCGTCATGATGGATGCTAAAACGGGACAAGTCTTAGCTATGTCGAGCTTTGTGAAAAATGATGCTTACGCTGACAATTTAGCTGTTAAAGCCACGTTTCCAGCAGCAAGTATTTTTAAAGTTATCACGGCTTCAACAGCCGTCGATCGCAAAGGCGTAGACCCCACTCGCAAAATCGCGTTTAATGGTGGTAATTACACTCTTTACAAAAAAAATGTTCTATCTGAGAAAGTGAATAAATGGACTCGCGTTATTTCACTTAAAGACGCTTTTGCAAAATCAATAAATACAGCTTTTGGACGTCTTGCTTTGGAAAGTCTAGATCCTCATGATTTAAGCGAATATTCAAAAAGATTTATGTTTAACAAATACATCCCATCAGATTTTTTTGTTGAACCGAGCCAAGCTTATATTCCTACAGAAAAAGGCTTTGAACTGACACAAGTGGCTTCAGGATATAATCGCTATAATACACTTAGCCCTGTTCACGGTGCAATGATTGCGGCTTCGATTATTAACTCAGGCAAAATTGTAGCCCCTTATGTTGTCAGCCAGCTGCGCAAAAACGGACAATTGATTTACCAAGCAGAACCTTATGAAATCGGTCAGGCTATTACTCCTGAATCAGCACAAAAAGTACAAGAAATGATGGAGCAAACAGTTCTCACAGGTACTTCTCGTAAAGCTTTCAGACAAATGCTCAGAGATAAAAAATTCAAGCAAGTTGATATGGGCGGAAAAACTGGACATTTCAGCGGAATAAACCCTAAAGGCCGCAATGATTGGTTTGTTGGTTATGCAACAGATGGCGATAATAAAATCGCCGTTGCAGCAATCACAGTTAGCGTGAAAAAATGGACAGTCAAATCATCAGCCCTTGGTGAAATGATGATTCGTAAACACTTCAAATCAATACTTGAAGAAAAAGAAATCACTAAAAAACTAAATCGACCATCACGGGACAGTGGTCAGAGCCATCTTGCTGATCTAAAATCTGACAAGACTTAAGATTTTTAACTAAATTCTCTGATACACACACATAATCAATACGCCAGCCATTATTTTTTTGTCTGGCGTTGTCTTTGTAAGACCACCACGAATACACATTTTGAGCTTCGGGATAAAACTTTCTAAAACTATCAACAAAACCCATTTTTAAAAATTCAGAAAACCACTGGCGTTCTTCAGGTAAAAAACCCGATTCACCAGTCATAGCTTTAGGGGCATAAACGTCAGCATCAAGATGTGCGATATTATAATCACCCACTAAAATGATATCGCGTCCTTTTTTAATTTCAAAACTTAAGTGCTGTTTCAAGTCACTTAAAAACTTTTGTTTAAAAACGTGTCTCTCTGGCCCAGAAGCACCATTCGGGAAATATATATTATACAAATCAAAATACTGGTGCTGCGTCCACACAATGCGGCCTTCGTTATCATATGCTGGAATATCAATACCTTTAATAACATTAATCGGCTTTTGATTCAAAAAAGTTGCGACTCCAGAATAACCCTTTTTTTCTGCAGACGACCAATATGAGTGTTTATAACCTAATCTTTGGATATCTGGCTCAACTTGATCGATGTGCGCTTTTGTTTCCTGCAAACACAAAATATCTGGCTTTTGCTTATCAATAAAGCTCGTTAAAGTTTTATCGTAGCAAGCTCTAATACCATTAACATTCCAAGTCACTATTCTTTGATTCATAAAGTATTCATATATGATATGGTGATGTTTATCAATTTGATTGATGATCTCATGAAGAACGATATGATCTGGGGCGGTATGACTTATGGGCGAATTGAACACACAAAAGCAAAAATTTATTAAACTTCTTGTTCAAAAATACTCGAACTTAGATCAAGCTTTTCTTGAACAATCTATTTCTGACAATCTTATTAGCCCTTTTAAAATTGATTTGCCAATGTCTGCTCTAGAGCAGATTCGCCAGCAAATTCAAAGTTTATACAATCTTAGAAAATGGTCCGAACAAAATCTTGCAGATCAGTTTAAACAATACAATTTACCTCAAGCCTTAAGCAAAAGTGTTTGTACGAGTTACGACTTTCATTTAACTCAAGAGCAAGAATTAAAATTAATCGAAATTAATACCAATGCCGCATTTTTAGCACTTGGTACAAATCTTTATGAGTCCTGGCAAATTCAAAACAACACTGGATTCAACGATCAAAAACTGATCGAAATGTTTGAAAACGAAAGTCGACTATGCCAAAAGCCAGCACAATCACCATGGCTTATCATGGACGAAAAACCACAAGATCAAAGATTATTTGTTGAATTCAAACTTTACCAGTCGATCTTTGAGCAAAATAAAATATCAGCACAAATCACTGATATTGATAATACTGACGCATTTAATACAACCCCAATGATTTATAATCGATACACTGATTTTTATTTGCAGGATCCTAAATCACAACTCATCAAAGATTTGTATCAGCGTGGCCAAATTCACTTATCCCCTTCACCTTGGGAGTATTTTTTAATAGCTGATAAGCAAAGAATGCTCGATTGGCAAAAGCAAAATGAGTTTTCAATTCCATCAAGTTTACTCAAAATTTACGACCTCGCTTTAACTCCTAAAGATGAAATCTGGCCGATCCGTAAAAATTTGTTTTTTAAACCAAAAGCATCTTATGGCAGTAAACAAGTTTATAAAGGTGCTTCGATGAGCCGTAAAATATTTGAAGAAGCTTTTGCACAAGGTTTTATTGCGCAAGAACTTGCTCCACCCGCAGAGGTGGAATTTAATTTCAATAACGAGGTTTGCAAATATAAGTATGATTTAAGATGTTATGCTTATGAGGATCAATTACAGCTTGTTATTGCTCGTTTATATCAAGGTCAAACAACGAATTTACAAGCTGCTGGCGGTGGCTTCACAATTGTCGATTTTAATTAAAATCTGAACTCGTAAATTGTGATGCGATATAAGTCATGAGTTCACTGCATTTAAGTGTTTCTATCGCTTTACTTAAAACCACATCTGTTAAGAGTATTTCAGTTTGTGGACTCGCTGTGCATTTTTGTAATGGTAATTCAGTTTTAACTGATTTTAATTCAAATTCCGGCTGTGGCTTGATTGGATTTAAATAATTTAAATCCTCGCGAGAAGCTATAACTTTACCGTCATCAATTTCTAAATCTGGATTAATACCATAAAATTGAGTTGATTGTCCGCTTGGTAATAAATAAAAACCTTTTGTTTTAAAATAGCCTACAGATTTTGTATCTCGCCACATTTCAACTTCTTGAAAAGTACCCTTGCCGAAAGTTTTTGTTCCGATAACAACACCTCTGCGATACTCTTGCATAGCACCCGCGAACAACTCAGAAGCACTCGCAGAATTGGTATTAACCAAAACTGCAAGCGGACCCGAATAAAGTTTCTCACTATTCGTCAGCACCACTTCTTTTGACTTACTTAAATCAAAATACTGAACAGAATATATTTTTTTATTAGCACCAATAAATAAACCAGCTAAACAAGATGCTTCTGATAAATGCCCACCAGGATTATCACGTAAATCTATGACTAAACTACTGATGTTTTGATTCGCTAATTGATTCAATGTGTTTTCAACTTCTGAACATGTGTTTTTAGAAAATTTTGAAATATAAATGACACCAACTTTTTTGTGAGTATCGATATCATAAGTTTCAGAATAGATTTGACTCAATATGCGATAAGACCGTTGTATTGTTTTAATAAAACCTGCACCATCTCGGCGAACATTAAAATTAAATATTCGCACATTACGATCTCTTAAAATTTGACCCGCATCAGGCAAGTTCATTTGATCAGCCTTACGCCCATTTATTGATAAAATAATATCGTTTGGCAACAATCCAGCCATATCCGCATCTGAATTTTTAATGACTTTTTTAACACGCAAAAGACCTTTGTCTTTTTCAAGGCTTAAACCCACAAAATACGGTGAACGCTCTGAAGAAGAACTCACCTGATCAAAATATTCAATCGGCATAATATAGGTATGTGGATCTTTATTTACAGATAAATAACCATTAATCCCCTGAGCAAGTAAATACTTTGCTGGTATTTTTTTGCTAGCTTGTTTGAGAATTTTATCCCAAAGCTCATCAAAATCATAAGTCCCCTGTAGGTTTTCTTTATAAAGTTTAGCAAAAGCAATGAGGTTTTCTTTTTCTTTATAATTATCTAAGCTATTTGTATCTGATGTGAACTCTAAAATGTCTCCATTAAAACTAAGCCTTTGCTGCAAAAGAGTTAGCGCATTAATAACTGAATTTACACAAGACAAAAAGTTTTTCTCAGATAAAATACAGGCCCGATTATTCACTAATTTGCGCAAATCTGATTCTTCAAGATCGGATTTAGACCAAAAATCTTCAATTTTATTGGCTTCAATTTTAGCTTGAGTTTCTGATGCCTTGAGGCCCGCAGAAATACCCCCGATTCCTGCGAACACAAAGCCTAATAAAAACCCCATGGCTATAGTAGCTGATATTCCCCAAATACGTTTTAACAAGATGCACCCCTAATGCCATTTAAAAATGACACCCCTAATATGTTTGAGAATAAAGCAACTCACAGGCCATACTTTTTTGCACCTAGACCCGATCTATCAGTTTTAAACTCAGCAAGTACGAAAGTTTTTCCAAATTGTTCAAAAGCTTCACAACTCAAATCCTTGAATTTACTTGCGAACACGAAGTGTTATGCCAGATAATGGCCCCATGATTATAGTCACAGGTGCAAACGGTTTTATAGGCAGTGCCATGATATGGCAGCTCAACGAAAATGGATTTAACGACATTATAGCTACCGATACGGTAGATTTAGACCAACGTAATTTACTGTCTAAACGTAAATACACACATTTCTACAACGCAGCAGAATTATGGAGTTATTTAGCCACTCCAGAAGCCCAAAAAAAAGTGACTTGGATCATCCATATGGGTGCCTGCTCTGCAACGACTGAAAAAAACTGGGATTTTCTATACAGTAACAACTTTCAATATTCTCAAAGACTTTTTGAGTGGTGTTCTCAGTATCAAAAAAATCTTATATACGCCAGCAGCGCTGCTACATATGGTGCCGGCGAAAATGGCTTTGATGACACAACTGATCCTGAAAAGCTAAAACCTTTGAATCTTTACGGTGATTCAAAAGTGATTATGGATCGTTGGGCTCTTAAACAAAAAGCAACGCCACCACATTGGTATGGACTTAAATTTTTCAATGTTTATGGCCCCAACGAATATGAAAAAGGCTCTATGGCGAGTGTGGCATTTAAATCATTTAATCATCTCAAAACGCATGCGTCTTTAGGATTGTTTAAATCATACGTTTCACAATATAAAGATGGCGAACAAGTTCGTGACTTTGTTTATGTTAAAGATGTTGTGCGTTGGATGTTTGAACTTATGAATAAGAAACCAGAAAACGGTATTTATAACATGGGTTATGGCGAAACGCGCACCTGGCTGAATATGGCTAGTGCATTATTTAAAGCTTTAAATAAGCCCCAGCAAATTGACTGGCTCGAAATGCCTGATGACATTAAAAATCAATATCAATATTACACTTTAGCTAACATGACTAAATGGAAAACTGCTGGCTTATCAAATCCCGAATGGCCACTTGAAAAAGCTATTGATGATTATGTGAAAAACTATCTGACTCAAGAAGATTCGTGGTTATAACTTATGTTTGAATTACCAAGCCATCTAAAAAAATATAAAGTTGAACAAAACTATTCTCGTTACACGGCTTTAGATCAAGCCACTTGGAGATACGTATTACGCCAGCTCAAAGATTTTTTGTCGCGTAATGCACATTCATGTTATTTGGATGGCCTAGAAAAAACTGGAATAACCGAAGAGGAAATCCCTCGAATAGAAATCATTAGCGAAAAATTGCAAAAATTTGGTTGGACAGCAATTCCAGTGAGCGGGTTTATTCCACCAGCTGCGTTCATGGAATTACAATCACTTTCTGTATTGCCAATTGCTTCAGATATGCGAAGCATTGATCATTTATTGTATACTCCAGCACCTGACATTGTTCACGAGGCCGCTGGTCATGCTCCTATTTTGATTGAGCCTGAGTACGCAGCCTATTTAAAAGAATATGCTCAAGTTGCTAAAAAAGCGATTATCAGCAAAGAGGATCTTGATCTTTACGAAGCTATTCGTGAGCTATCAGATATTAAAGAAAATCCTCACTCGACAGCAGAGCAAATAGCAAAGTCAGAACAAAAACTACAAGATACAATCAAAGCTGCAACTCACGTTTCAGAGGCTACTGAGCTGTCACGCATGAATTGGTGGACAGCTGAATACGGGCTCATTGGGTCTTTAGAAAATCCTAAAATATTTGGTGCTGGATTATTATCGTCAGTTGGTGAATCTAAGTGGTGCTTATCTCCAAATGTTAAAAAAATCCCACTCAGTGTAGATTGCATCAAGCAAACTTACGATATAACAGAGCCACAGCCCCAACTTTTTGTAACTCCTGATTTTAAAACTCTAGTTAAAGTGTTACACGAAATGGCTGAAAAAATGGCTTACAAAATTGGTGGTTCTTATGGTTTAGATAAAGCCATCTTAGCAAAATCAGTTAACACAATTGAAACAGATACAGGTTTTCAAATTAGCGGCATTGTTAGTCGTTATTTGAAAAATTCTAGTGGCGAACCAATTTTTATCAAACTTGATGGGCCTACGCAAATCAGCATGAATGAAAAGCAACTGATTGGTCATCATAAAGAATACCACGAGCATGGTTATAGTTTTCCGCTAGGTGCTTTTAAAGCTGATAAAGCGCTAACTCTCAACGCTGAGATTACTTTAACATACGATTCAGGTTTTGTAGTTAAGGGTATACTTCAAAAAATAACTGATTTCGAAAGTCATGGTCAAAAAACGCAAATACTGACGTTTGAAAAAGCTACAGCCACATTTGAAAAACAAATACTTTTTCAACCTGACTGGGGTTTATACGATATTTGCGTTGCCACAAAAATCACATCTGTGTTTGGTGGCCCCGCTGATCGTAAAAATTATGGAGAAACTGATGAATTTGTAGCGATGCAAGTTCCAATTCCTTTTTACTCAAAAGAACAACGAACATTGTTTGAAGTTTTACAAAACATTAGAGATTTTAGACGAAGTCAAAATACATCTATAATGGATTTTAATATGCTCTTACGCGATTGTATAAACAAAGCTCCAGAGCATTGGCTTGTTATACTTGAGCTATTAGAACAAGCAATCAAGATCAATGCGTCTCAAGACATTCAAACAAAGTTGAAAAATCAACTCGAATTAATTAAACAAAAAAACGATAAATTGACATCAATCATTGATGATGGTTTACGTCTAGCTTATGCGTAAGTTAGATATTCGAATTGTTCTTGTTAGATCACTTTATGAAAGAAACGTTGGTGCCACATCTCGCGCTATGGCTAATATGGGCATTCAACAGCTTATATTGATTGGACCCCAGTGCGAACTGACTATTGAAGCTCAGAAAGCAGCTGCGACTGGACAACATGGCTTGCAAAATCGAATAGTTTATAAAGACTGGGATGATTTTTTCAAACATGAGCCCAACAGTCTGCGTATAGCAACAACAGCTCGTGACGGTCGTGGCCGCCAAGTTCAAGACTTACAAACAACACTTCAAGGCTTTCTTGAATCAAATGCAGAAATTAAAAAACAATCTGATGAACCTTACGTTATTCATATTATTTTTGGCCCTGAAGATTGGGGACTCAGTGCTGATGATATTAAGTTTGCACATTTTTGTTGTTCAATTCCGACTTATGGTGAAAATACGAGTTTGAATCTTGCGCAAGCAACATTGCTTGCCATGTTTATTTTGCGTCAAACACTAGGTGGAGATCGCTCAAGATTAGAAGGACAACAAAAACCTAAGGAAAATCAAAAAAAACCTGAAGATGTTTTTCCTGAAGAAAGTTTAAAAACCTGGTTACTTGAAATGGGTTTTGATCTATCTAAAAAGAAAATTAATGTTTATACGGTACTTAAACGTATGCTGTTACAAAATGTACCATCAACAAAAGAATTCAGAACTCTTGAAATTGTTTTACAACAAAGTATTCGTAAACTTCGAGAACTTAAAGAATTAAAAAAAAACAAAAACGACAACTGACTAAAGTTGTCCTTCGAGAGAGCGCATTTTTTTAAGCTTCTCGTCAATTCTCATGATTTCTTCTGAAAGCTGCTGACCTTGTGCTTGCAGTTGGTCAATGTGAGCATTGACTTCACTTGTATCAGAGCCCACTAAAACTAAGTTTTCGATCACAGCTTGTTGTTGCTCAATCTCATGTTTTAGTTTTTCAATTCGTTGAAATATACTTTTTTTCTGACCACTTAAATCTTTAATTTGCTCAACAACAAACTCTAGAGACATACCTTTGAGTTTTAAATTCTTTTTAGTTATCTCTAATTCAGAATCATCAATAAAACTTTCAACTAATAGCGACCATTCTGTTCTAAGCGTATTTTTTAAACTATCATCATTCATAAAAACTATTCTAACACTTCTACAAAGTGAATAAACTGGACCATGGACCAGACTACTGCAGGATGAAATATACCGATACTCTGATATGAAAATTTTTTTAATGATTCTAGTTTTGACGAATTCTTTACAGTTATTTGCTAAAAAATCTGAGCGAATTGTGTTTTCGGGCACAAAAAAAAACAAAAATAGCCGTCATGACTCGCAAAATAATCAGCCAAACAGAACCGTATCCGGCACAGAATCTACTAAAAAGATTACGATATCATTTACTGGCGATCTCATTATTCATGATGATTTATACAAAAAGGTTTTAAAAGATAAAAAACATGACTTTGTTAAAATATGGGAAAAAACTCTACCTCTATTTGCTAAAGCCGATTTTTCTTATTTAAATTTAGAGGGCCCAACTGCACTAGGAATTAACGATAAGCTCGTGGATAAAGGTGATGTTGGATTCACTTATGATCTTGATGTATACTCTGGAACAAATTTTCTTTTTAACTACCACCCGTCACTTATTGATTCTTTAATTAACACTGGAGTTGATATTGTATCAACAGCTAACAATCATACATTTGACAGAGGCTCAGTCGGAGTCGATAAAACTATCGATGCTTTAATAGAAAAAAACCTAAGTTACGTTGGCACACGTAAATCAAAAGAACAAAAGGCAGATCAATTTACGATAACAGAAATAAAAGATTTTAAAATTGCCTGGGTGGCGTGTTCAGAAGCACTCAATGGTTTTAAAGATAAAAACTCGCAGATTTTACTATGCTATGAGCAAAAAGATAAGCTTTTAGAAATAGTAAAGACTTTAAAAAAAGATAAAACTATTGATGCTATTTTGGTTATGCCTCATTGGGGCGTAGAGTACAGTCATGATCCCAATAAACTACAAAAAAATCTGGCTCACGATTTGCTCGATGCAGGTGCTATTGCAGTTATAGGATCACATCCACATGTTTTACAACCTGTTGAAAAATATGTGACTAAAGACAATCGCGAAACATTTATTGCGTACTCGCTTGGTAACTTTGTTGCTTTTCAACGTGATGTTGATCGTAAATCATCCGCTTTAATTTATCTGGATTTTGAAAAAACTGATACGAACGAAACTGTTATATCTAAATACAGTTATGAGCCAACAACAAGATCATCAACTAGTGTGTTTCCAGCAAGGCATTTAAAAACAGTTGTCGAGCACGTCGAAAAATATCTTGGACCAATTGATCCCGCTGAAGAATCTCAAAAATAAATAATCAGGCGACAAGACAAGTATGAAGAAAAAACCAAACCCAAAAAAATATAATACCTTTTTAGATCAAAAATTTTGGAATAACTTTAGTCAAACCACTTGGGAAAAAAAGCCAATTGCACTTAAACATGTTAAATCAGATCTAACCGAAATTAAAGAAGCAGAAATTTTTGAATTAGTTGTTAAATACAGTGATATTTGTCGTAAAAACAAAGTTGCAAGTGGTTTTAAACTTTTTATTGATGGTATTCAAACTTATGAAGATGAAGTCTTACAGTTTTTACCTCTTAAAAAAGACAAAAGTTTTATAGGATATCACCAAAGAATGAATGAAGTATTTTCTGATTATTGTTTGGTTTGCGATGAGCTTTTACTTGTTGATTCTACAATACGCAATAAGTTAACAGATTTTACAATGCAGCTTTATAAAAGTGTTGGATTTCCAAATCGTTTCACGGAAATCGGTCTTTATTTAGGAAACTACAAAAAAACACCATTCGGAGTACATGTCGACAATTGTGGTGTATTTAGTTTTCCGGTAACAGGAGTTAAAAAATTCAGATTATGGACGAGTGAATTTGTACAAAAGCATCCGTCATTAAATCGCGCTTTTAATTATGCTAAATACAATAAATTCTCAGAAGTCATAAAAATCGAACCCGGTGATATGAGTTACTGGCCGTCTTCTGCATGGCATATTGCTGAATCAACCGGAGAATTTAGCGCAACCTGGAGTTTAGGCATTTGGGTCGATCAAAAGCATGAGCAATCTTTTTCAAAGACATTAAATGAATTACTTAAAAATAAATTTTCAACTCGTGGTGAAGCAACTTTAACCCATTTTTCTAATTTGCAATCTGCAAATGGTGAAGTCAGCAAATTGCCTGAAGTCTATATCGAATCGATTAAAGCTCTGCAGTCTTTAACAGATGCAGAAATTCGTGAGTTTTTTTTAAAAACTTGGATGGTGCATATTTCAAAACAGGGATTTAAAAATTGGCCTGTCATCGAACTCAATTTAAGTCTTAAATCCAAAATTAGAATTCGATATAAGTCCGCACCAATTTTATGGCAACAAGGATTATCTGAAAAATCGAAATTACTTTTAAGCTTTGCCGGAGTGCTAGTGGAAACAAACACGAAAAGCGGCTTGTTTAAAATGATCAAAAGACTCAACGAAGGACACAGCTGTCAAGTCGGTCAATTTATTTCTGCTGGCAAAAAAAACTTGGATCTATCAGTTTTGCAAAAATTAGCAAATGCTGGTGCTTTTACTTTAGCGTAAGAGACAAGAACTTAATTTCTGCTATCTGACAATATCAATTTCTGTGCTATAATATTAACGAGCAAATATAAAACTACAGAATTAAGAGTGTGCCATAGCATGTGCAAGCCATGTGGGTTAAAAGAACATAGCGGCATATCAAAAGATCTAAAACACAGAGATATTGCAAATACAATTGTTGCAATTAAAAAATATTTTTGCATCATCATGTTTTTTTTAAAGCTTTGCTGAGATAAATAAACTAAAAATGTAATACTTGGTATATAACCTAAAGAACCATTTAAAATATGAAGATAATTTTTCGAACTCAATATTAGAGTCGTTACAACAAAAATACTTATTTGCATTAGACGTGTTTTAATATTGTATTGAAATACAGTTTTTAAAGTCTCGCTTAATATAAAAACTTGAAAAACAAATATTGGCACAACATCAAAGTAATAAGTTAACTCATCTGCAAAGGTATGAAATAGAAAACTGCCAATACCAATTAAAAAAATGAGTGCAACTGAAAACCAAATGGCATGATTTTTAATTTTATTCTTTTTAAGAACCAGAAATAATAAAACCGCCGCAACTATAAAAGCTGCGTTTGATAACGCATTTAATGGTTCAGCCCAAAACTCTGAACTCGTTCGTTCGCAGTAAAAATCTAATTTTTGAAATACTAACATTCAGCCATTTCAAACCTTATACAGCCTCATGTCAAAGTGGCACGCACGATACCTGAGCCATATTCTTATACTCGTCGCCAGATTTAAAAATCTGCCCTTTACTTTGGTCTGTGAATTACAGATTTTCATCGTGTTATCAAAATAGTAACACTCGTGTTGTGGCTATTTTGTGTAAATCAAGTAAAATATAATTGTGGATTATATTTTTGGATTTAATTTATTTATGATCTAGGAGGTCTTGTGCGTTATAAAAATTTACTTATAGTATTACAATTTGTGTTTTTACTATGTTCAGAGCTTGCTTTTTCAGGAGTTTCAACGTTTAAAATCTCTCTTTCTAATAAAAATCTTTTAGGTTTAAAAGAAGGCGACCAATTCTTTATCCCAGATAATCCTTATTTAGGATTCAATCGCGTGCAAGGCGATTTTAATCATTTTGCTGGGCCTCAGGCTCAATCTATGATAAGTGGTTTTGCAATTGTTCGAAATGCAATACCTAATGAGGGGGCAGCAGTTGCAACTATTTCTTCAGAGTTTTTTAGATATGCTAATGCTCAATCTAAAAATGGAGCAACTGTGGTTAGACAAGCTACTATGATTAGAAGCGCGAATCCAAAACTAAGTGGTCCACTTTCTCAAGATCGTATCATTGAATTTAGTTTACCCGAAGTAGGTGGCAAAGTTCGTGATGTAAATCTACAAGTTTTAGATTTAGAAAAAATTGATCCTGTGCTTGTTCAAACAGGTATTGGTCATGTCACCCGAACATTCGAAAATGGCTCTGTTGTTCGAGAAACTATGTCAATTGCTGAACGATCAGGGCAAAAGCCGTTGCGCGTAACAAGAGAATTTGAGTTAACAACATCGCCGAAATCGCCCTCTGAAACAAAGCAAAATCTTTTATTAAAATTAGATGATGTTGATCCAAAAACAGAACAATCAAGAACGATCTCTGTTGAATGGAAACAAGATTACAATGCACATTCACGTATAGATGGATTTTCGCGTAAAACAAAATTGGTATTACCAGACGAAGTAAAGGGCGGTATTATTGGAATGGTTGCTCGTCCAGCTGTTGGTGGTGGTTTTGATTTAGTCGTTAGTACTTCTGATGGTAAAGAGCATTTGTTTAAAACAGTCATCGAAGGAAAAAAATTAACTTTTGCCAAAACAGGCTTTCAAAATATTCCTGGTGGATTAGCCAGCTTTGCAGTCAAAGTAAAACCATTAACAATGCGACAAGAGACAAATACAACAACGCGCGGTCTTAAAATTAACGGTGCTGGCGTCTCTAACTAGAATGACAAATTTGGATTATAGATAAGAACTGGCAGTGATACTTTAAGTGGGGCAATAGTTAGTAAAGCATCTGTATAGCAATCGGATTTTAAATCCTCATTTATTGCGTAATTTTTTTCTTTGATATTTTGACACGAGGGTATGTCTTTAGGATCAAAGACTAAGTTCCATTTTTCGAGTTTTACAGCTTGAGGTAAGTCTGCGGCATTAATCGAATGTGCGATTTCTTGTTGGGATTTGTTTTTAACTTTAAAGGCTTGAAAAGGCTTGTTAACACATGAGTTATAAATTTCCTGAGCAACCATTGGACATCCAGCAAGACCAAAGCCAGTTGTTAGACAACTTCGAATAGGCTTTGCGAATGGTTGCAATCGAGATGTTTTACTTAATAACTTAGGTAAACCGATCACATTTTTTGCAATAGCCTTTTCCCAGAAAAAGGCTTCGAACGCAAAATTGAGGACTTCACCCGTGAGTGTGGGTTCGTATTTCGCAAGCAAACAATACGCCCCATTAGAAACTGCTGGTTTAGCTCCACTTTCAATCTCACTCTTTGATGCTAATACTTGAAATACAGTTTCATCTTTATACATATAATCTTTTAGGCCATCATCAGGAAATTCTCGAAACGTAAAGACCCCATCTTTTTGCGAATTGGTTAGTCTTGCATTAATATCAAGTCTTTCTGCTTTAAGATTTTTCATTTTTGAAGCAATAGCCTGATCTAATTTTGGATCTAGATTAATTTGTAAGAAACTAAGATCACTCAAATCGGCTTTAAGTATACTGGCATCAGTTAGCGGTTTACCTGTTCGCCCATCAACTATTGAGTGACGGTATTTATCAATAGATTTAAAAAAATCAGAGTGACTGATCACTGATAAAGAATACATAAATAAATTTTGTGATGCTTTTAAAGCCGTGATTTGATCTTCATCAGTGCATACATCAATCCAAGAACTTGGTAATTTTTTAATTGATTTAAATGACGATTGGTTAATTGATTTTTCGTACGCGTCTTTTAGACCGTAGCGTTTGATGTTTGCCTTATCGACGCGAGAAAGTACTTCTGACTGGCAAACATTGAGTATTAATTTTGCTTTTTTATTGCCAATCCATAAAGCGATTAACTGTGAGTACCAAGCATCAAGTAATTGCTTGTTTTTTTGCAGTGCTGATATTTTCTCAGCCAAGCATTTATTTTTATCTATTTGAGCATGTGAGGCCTCTTGAAAAATACTCCACTCATATATTTGCCATGGACTTACAGATATATTCTCAACAGGGTTACCGTAGGCGCACTTAATGCCTGTTTTTTTTAAATCTGAACGAGTCACTGATCCACACATTTTTTGATTCATGACTTGATTATATAATGCTGCGACAAATGAATTATCAGCGGATACACTTACTGATAAAATCGTTAAAATTAAAACAATGAATAGCTTGATGGCCATACACACTATTCGGTTTTTTTAACTGCTCGAGAAACAGCCTTAGGTCTGGTTATATCTATTTAAATGAAATATTTAACGAACAACTTTAGCATGGTTTCCGTTGTGACTATTTCTTCATCCAAGATTTCCAGTACGACTGCACTTCTGTTTTTTCAATAAAAGGATCAACTTGCAACGGCTTAACAGTGTCGACCATGACGGCGACTTCATCTGTGAATGTTTTAGTCCCTTGATTAGCAAAAGCTTTCGGGTGTGGACCATGCGGAAATCCCGCCGGGTGAAATGACATCATATTTGAGTGCAAATTATCACGACTAAAGAAATTACCCGCGTGATAGAATAAAACTTCATCGTAGTCGATATTTTGATGGTAAAACGGCACCTTCAAGGCGTCTTTATCTGTCTCAATTAAGCGTGGTAAAAATGTACATACAACAAAACCATTTGCTGCAAATGTCGTGTGTGCTGATGGCGGTAAGTGAACACGATGAGACATCATTGGCATCATATCATCAACATGTAATGTAAACGGAAAGTAATCACCTTTCCAAGAAACAGTGTCATACACGCAAGCATCATAAGTAAACTTGGTCACAGTACCAAAACGTCGAACAACAATCTCGTGCGATTCAACTTTGTGATCTTTTTTAAATTGATTTAAAGTTTCTAAATTTGGTTTGCCTAGCGCAGCTAAATCATAAAAAGCATTACGACCAACCATACCACGATCAGGCTCACGAAATAATCCCGTCGTTGATTCAATAATAATAAATTGCGTAGGCTCGTCATACACAATTGTATGATGTAAAGACTTTGGAATATTAATATAAGAACCAGTTTTAAACTTTAATAATCCATATTCTGTTAGAACTGATCCAGAGCCCACATGAACAAAGTATAAAGTTTCACCTTCAACGTTGCGCAGAGCTGGTAATTTATTAACAGTGTCTTTGGCTAAATCTGTTTTATTATTCCATTGTGAGTAAATCACAACATCTGAGTTAAATAACAAACGATGCCATTTTGCATTTTCATATTGGCAAGGCACAAGATCATATAAATGTGGACGCAAAGGGCCTTCTATGTTTGTCCAGCGTGTTGGTGGTTTGTCTTTTAATAAATGAGAAACTGGACCAAAAAATCCTTTACGGCCTTGTTCCTCTTCATACAAACCATCCGGTATACCTTTGTGCCCTTGCGTGTGATTTTTGCCTTGCGAATACTGGTGCATAATGAATCCTTTAATCGTTCGATATTATAAATAACCACGTTCTCTTTGATCAGCTTCAATCGCATCGAATAAAGCTTGAAAATTACCTTCGCCGAAACCTTGATGTCCTTTACGCTGAATAACTTCGTAAAAAATTGGACCAATCACGTTTTTAGAAAAGATTTGTAATAAGTAACCATCATGATCACCATCAACTAAAATCGCGTTTTTTTCTAAACGTGCTACGTCTTCAGAAACCTGCGGTAAGCGGTCTTTTAATTGCTTGTAATACGTTACAGGAGGAGGATTTAAAAACTCAACTTTGTTCGTTTTCAAAGTTTCAAGAGACGGAATAATATCGTCAGTGATTAAGGCTAAATGTTGAATTCCAGAACCTTTATATTCATTCAAGTACTCTTGAATTTGTGATTTTGGATCAGATGGCTCGTTAATCGGTACAGAAAATTTTGAACAAGGCGAACGCATAACTTTAGACACCAAACCTGTCGATTTTCCTTTAATATCAAAATAGCGAGCTTCTCTAAAGTTAAAAACTTTTTCGTAAAAATCGCACCATTTTTGCATTTCACCAACCGGAACGTTATTCGTAAAATGATCCACAATTTTTAAACCTAAACCTTTAGGACGAACAGAATTATCTTTTAAACCAAAAACCTGTTGGTACATGTGGTTATGATTTTTTTCATCGATAAAATAAATAAGTGAATCACCGATACCATAAACAGCCAAAAACGGCGAAGCTCCACGAGAGTGTTCGTTACCGTCATATGCTTTAGCTCCACGGGCAATAGCGGCCTGAAAAGCTTGATTCGCATCACCAACTCTAAATCCTGTAGAAGACACACACGGTCCATGATCTTTAGCAAAACCAAAAGAGAAAGTATTTGGCTCAGTATTTAAAATAAAATTGATATCGCCTTGGCGGAATAATTTAATTTGTTTACCAGCAACTTGTGCTAATTCTGAAAAACCCATTTTAGTGAATAGGTTTTCAAAGTAAGCGGCATCGGGGCCTGAATATTCGATAAAATCAACACCATTTAACCCGCAAGGATTTTGTTCGGTGACTTGACCTTTGCTCCAATCGATTTGTGTAGATGTTGTCGTCATGTGTACTCCTTAACTTATAACTTTTTATTCGTTTAAAATTTATTTTTTAAAAAACTGATTTAATCTATTTTTGAATTCAGCATCATTTTGCACTGGCACATTTTTGCGATCCATCGTCAATCTAATCTCACGAATCATATTTTGAGAGAATTTCTGATTAATGGTGTTTTTAATTGCTTCAGACATGAAATTAAGCTGAGTCATCCAAGTTGCATTTTTAACCCATAACCAAAGCGTTCCTTGATGATACGCAACAGGTTCACAACAGCTCGAAGTTGTTGGTCCAACGATTTCTGCCCAGCTCATCCATAATTTCCAACGCAAATACTGATCTGCGACTGGTCCTTCTTTTTCTGAAAAAAGATTCTGCAAAACTTCTGCACTGGTTTTAAATTTTGATCGATGGTCTTTTTGAGACATGAACCTACCCTGTATAATCCTCATTCATATCCTATCCGCTTGCTTTTTGCGAATAGAAAGTCTATTTCACTGACTTCTCATATTACATTTTTCACGCGAGGTTTACAAAATGAACAAACCCCTAATTTCTGTCGTTGGTGCTGGTTTAGCAGGCAGCGAATGCGCTCTACAGCTGGCTAAAATGGGTTATAAAGTCGACTTATACGAAATGCGTGGAGTTAAGCAAACACCAGCCCACAAAACTGACAAATTTGCTGAACTTGTTTGTTCAAATTCTTTTGGCAGCTTGTCAGAAATATCTGCACCCGGACAACTTAAATGGGAGGCTGAACACCTTGGCTCATTAATTTTGTCTGAGGCTAAAAAAGCTTCAGTTCCGGCGGGACAAGCTCTTGGCATTGATCGTGAAGTTTTCGCAGAACAAATGACTCTGCTTGCTCAAAATCATCCAAATATCACAATTAAAAACGAAATCGTTAAATCATTAGATCAAGTTCCAAGACCGACTGTTATAGCTACAGGCCCGCTCACTGATGAAGACTTAGCCGCCAGCTTACAAAAACATTTTGGTGATGAGTTTTTATATTTTTTTGATGCTATTGCACCAATCATTGATGCTGACACAATCAATACCGAAATTGCCTGGAAAGCGGATCGCTACGGCAAAGGTACGGCTGATTATTACAATTGCCCGCTGAACAAAGAGCAATACGAAAACTTTATTAATGAAATTCAAGCCGCTCGTAAAATTGAACCCAAACATTTTGAAACAACTGAGTTCTTCGAAGGCTGCATGCCCATCGAAGTCATGGTTGATCGTGGACCACAAACCTTACGTTTTGGCCCAATGAAACCTGTGGGTCTAGACGATCCACGTACTGGCCGATACCCTTACGCTGTTGTGCAATTACGTCAAGACAACAAAGAGGGCACAGCTTACAACATTGTTGGTTTTCAAACACGTATGGCTTACGGCGAACAAACACGAGTGTTTCGCATGATCCCAGGTCTAGAGAACGCAGAGTTTTTAAAACTCGGCAGCATTCATCGCAATATGTATATCAATTCACCGAAACGATTAAATAAAGATCTTTCAAGTCAAAATGATCCGTTATTATTTTTTGCAGGCCAAATCACAGGCGTCGAAGGCTATTTTGAATCAACTTGTATCGGTTTGTTGGTTGCACATTTTATTCATCAAAAACTATCTGACCGTACATTCAATCCACCACCACGCGAATCCGCATTAGGTTCATTAGTTGATGCTATTACAGATTCATTTCGCATTGATAATTTTCAACCTACAAATATTAATTTTGGATTACTGCCACCATTAAGTGAATCTGAGACAACTGATGAACAAAAAAAGTTACTCAGAAAAGACAAAAAACTAAAAAAAGAATTACAAATAAAAAAAGCCCAAGCTGCTTTGCAAACTTGGGCTTTGAGTCTTTAGTTTTTTTATTTAAATTATAAAACTTTAAATAAATCATCAAAGTGATTTGACATAATATTCAATTCACGTTCGATTGATTGAGTGTCAGTTTGGTATGTTTCAGCCGTATCAAACTCACCGCGAAATTTAAGTAAATCGCCTGTTTTATTAGTAATATAAGTGCCAACGCTATCAAGAGTTGCTAAAGCTTCTTTGATTCTTTCTGGAGTCATTTTTTCAGATCTTACATCAGTCGCTTTAATTTTACCCATAACTTTACCGTTTACAACCGGCGGACAGCTTGCTTGTGCTGATTTATCCCAGCGACAAATCATAGCGCCTAAAATATAGTTGTTTTCAACTTTAACTTGTTGATCGGTCATATTAGAGAAAACTTCAGCCAAGGCTTGTGTGCGATTACGATCTGCAATAATGCGATCAACAAATGCACCATACTCACGAGTTAAATCTTTTGCATTTCTAATGAATACAGCATTATTCGTGTCCATACCGTATGACCGAGTGTCTGCATTGGCAGAACCAATAACTATGTCATTTCCAAACAATGAAGTTTTAGTATGTAATGAAACACCCGAACCAGCTGCTGCTGCATTATACTCATAGTAATCCATACGAGGGATCCATCTTCTGAAAGTTGAAGCCTCTGTTAACAATGAATAGTAATGTTTAAATAATTGTGACATTTGGTAACGAGCAAATACGTTAACAACATTTAAATCTGTCGTTTCAAATGAGTTTGTTAAAAACGTCATGTGAACTCGTGAACAATCACCATAATCACCATTCATCATTTTCGCAATTTTATGAACTAAGCCCGTTGGTAAAAACAAGTATGCTGTATGAAAAACAACTCGCACATCTTGCTTTTTAACCTGACTGATATAACAAGAATTTTCTAAACTCTTGTACCAAAGCTTGTGAATGTTTTTATTAAATTGCTCTTCAGCACCAATGCGCGATCCAACATGTCTTTCTATACGTGCAGGATTTTGTTCTTTGACGTTGTACGAAGTATTTTCAACGTAATAAACTTCTGCATTTTTAAGGTCATCAGCAGATAAGCGGTTGATATTTTCAGAGTATTGACCCTGTCTCCATGCATCTTTGTAAACTTTTTTACCTGGCACACGTGCATAATCATTTGTATAACGATTATATGAATCGATAAATTCTTTTTTAAACTCAACTAAACGTTTTGTTGTATCTTGGTATTTATCTTTATTAGCTTTCATTCCGTTAACAACACAAGTACCTGCTAAACTCACATCTAATTGACCACTTTTAATTTTTTGTCCGCAATCAGCAGTCGCTGTCGCTAATGCCTCATCGTTTGAAGCAAAATCAAATGGAGTCACTCGTTCAACGTCAGCCATTGTTGCAACCATGGCTTTAAAATTAAATGTCTTATCAAAGCTATCAGCAATATCTTTAGCTTTGCCATCTTGAGCTACACCGTGAAAATCAGTGTCCATAAAGATATACTTACCTTTTGTTCCTAATCTTTCACGCATATGATAAGAATCTTCAACGTTACGACCACCATTTACCCACTCATCATTATCAGCTAAAACTAACTTATGATGTGTATAATCAGTAAAGTGATCCCATTCTTTAGCATGGGATACTTTTTCGTTACTTCCGATACTTGAATCATCAATTGTTGGTAGACGACCTGTAATTTGATTTACGATAGGATCTAACTCATCACCATGCATTTGCATTGCTATCATAACAGCAATTTTTGCACCGATTGAGCCTTGAACTTTGGCTTTATAATATAGTCTAAAAAACTCTAGCAACTGCGCTTGATCTTCTTTCGACATTTTATCGCCAGATTTAAAACTTTTTGGATCAATTTGTGCACCTAAGCCCATTGCAGCCTGTAAAGCCGCTGGATTTTTTCCGTACAAACCAGCTAAAAATAACTTAGCAAAAGTCGTTGTTTCACCAGCAGGGATAGACTTCATTGTCTCTAATTTAAAGTTTTTGCATGCTTCAGATTCTGCCGGAGTTCCAGTAGGACATGGCAAAGTCATATAGACAGCATCACGTTGTAAACGCTCAGAAGGAAAATTATAGAATCGAATATCTATATTACCATTACCCTCTTTTTGCATGAATTTAAATAAATCCATTTTGCTGTAGTTCGTGATAAAATCGACAAGTAATTTTACTTTACGACCTTTTTTAGCTTGGTTGATTAACTCTTGTGTAAATACAGCTGAAGAGTCGTCATCTGAATATATATAGTAAGATAATCTAATTTCGCGTTTTGCATTACGAATTGTTTTAATTTTCGCATCAAATGAAGCATCGTTATCAATAAGAAGTTCAGCATCTTTAAGTTGAATATTTTTTGATGATGCATATTGAGCTATTTCAGAGCTTAAAAGTGGCTTAGCTAATGCTTTTTCACCAAAAATCTGGCTGTAGTTTTCTTTGTTTTTTTGAACGATATTGGCAACAGCATCAAACAAACCTGCTACTTGACGATCTGAGCCTTTTTGTGCAGACACACATGATATTAATCCTGTCGCAATAACCACGGCAGAACCAACCACACCTATAATTTTTTTGTTCATAAAAGTATCCCCTTTAAAATTCAAGATATTGTCAGAATATAAAATTATTGTAGAACAACACTTAAATGTTTAAAGAAAATTTATGTTAAACAAGACTTATGAATAGCCTTTAAAGGCCAGTATCGTGATTTTCTAGTTTTAGATCGAGTGAATTTTGAAACAAAATTTCAGGACTAAAGTGCTGACGACATCTAGCTTCATAGTTGTTTTGCGAACCAACTTCAATTTGCGAATCAGAACCTTTAAGCTTTTGCGTGTATGTTGCGAGTTGTCCACACACAGTACAAATCGCGCGAGGTTTAGAAACATCTTCAGCTATAGCCATCAAAGTCGGAATGGGTTCAAATGGTTGGCCTTTCCAGTCCATATCTAAACCGGCAACGATAACTCTTAAACCTCTTGCCGATAAATCACGACAGACTTGGACAAGATCTTGAGTAAAAAATTGCCCTTCATCAATGCCCACAACTTGTGTGTCATCGCTGAGATGATCCCAAATTTCATGAATTGATTTAAGTGGTGTAGCTGAAATCAAAGTTTGATCATGAGAGGCTACATGCGTTTGATGATATCTATTGTCTATAATAGGTTTGAAAACTTGTGATTTCATTTTAGCAAACTCTGAACGGCGTACACGTTTGATCAGCTCTTCAGTTTTACCACTATACATTGATCCAGCTATGACTTCGATCCATCCCAACATCATCATGAAAATCCCCCTCAAATTCCATTCTGGCGCGACTTTTGACCAGTTGCTAGAAAGAAATTTTTGCACGTCGCATCCGAAAATTGTCCCTACTCTTATATAAGATGCCCTCGTAGCTCAAAATTTAAGCTTGTATTTTTTCTGAATTTTAATAGGTGACCAGAACCGGCACTTTGTTCTATCAGTTCCCTTCCATGAGAACGAAATCGATCGGATTCATTATTTTGATTATTTTTTCATCATTTGTTATTTTTGTAACAAATGGATGTCATGGCGTATACATGAACGAAACAAAAGCTTCTTCTTTTGTGGCCGTGACTCCTATTAAAGTTGGAATTCATAAATACAGATCTGGGCGAACAATCGAAGAAACTCTTATTAAAGCTTTTGCTTCTGATTACAATTTAAAGCTTATTTTTGTCCCTTACTATAAATATAGTGACCTTTTAGAAGACTTTAATCGCAACAAAGTCGACATGGCCTTAACTAAAACTTCAGCTCGACACCTAGAAATGACCTCTTTACAAAGCCCCTCTTACGAAGATGTTCATTTATCATTATTTTGTCGCAACCAAAACATTTCGGAAATATTGATTCCTAAACAATTTGAATTCATTAAAAACGAGCTGCTTGAAACTAAGCCTGATCTTAATGATAAAATTTTGGTAAAAGATCAGACTTTCGATCAAATCATAAACGACTCTTATCAACGCAAAAACTCTTGCTTTATTGCTGAAACACAAAGCTATAACTTTCCAAACGTTGAACAAAAAAGATATGTCCGCGTTTGGTCATCAACTGATTTATACCCACAAGCCTGGTTCATAAACCACAAAAACAAAGAACTTCATCAACTCGTTAACGTTTGGTTTCAACGAATGATTCGTGAAAACAAAATGATCCGTTTTCAAGACCAATTCGATGCACCTTCTTTTAAAATGTCGATCCTAAAATATCGCAATTTTAAAAAAGATATCGTCACCAAATTGCCTCAATGGAGAAATTACTTTATTGATTTTGCTAAAAAATATGATGTTCCTTGGACTCTGATAGCCGCAGTGGCTTACCAAGAATCTAAGTGGGAAATCAATGCGCGCAGCTATACTGGCGTAAAAGGTTTTATGCAAATTACATCAAAAACAGCAGAGCACTTAGGTATCGAAGATCGTGAAGACCCTATACAAAGCATTCAAGGCGGAGCTTTATACTTACAAAAACTCTATGACAAAACGCCTAGCAAACTCACTCGTTTCGAAAGATGGATTCAAGCTCTTGCGGCTTACAATATGGGTTGGTCTCATTTGCGTGACCTACATCGATTGGCTAAAGATAATTCAATTGATTTATATCGTTGGAAAAACTTAAAAGATTTCTTACCTGAGAAATCAAACGAAGATAATCTAGATGATTTTCAATTTGGCCTAGCTCGTGGCGAAGAAACTCTCGATTTTATCGAGGGCGTTCTTTCTTACCACGAGGCCTTAAATAATATGTTTACTCAACAGTTACAGACTTCGCGAGATTTCTAGGCTGATCAACATCATAACCTAAATGTTCTGCCAAGTGATAAGCCATTAATTGCAATGGAATGACGGCGACTATTGGATTTGTGGTCCATAAAGAATTGGGCAATGATAAATAAAATTCACTCATTGATTTAAGAGCTTTATTCTCGCCCGTACCAATCGAAATAATTTTACCACCACGTGCTTTAGCCTCTTGTAAATTACTGATCGTTTTATCAATCAAATCATCAGAGGGTGCCACAACAACGATAGCCATTTTAGAATCAATCAAAGCCAATGGGCCGTGCTTCATTTCACCAGCAGCGTAGCCTTCAGCATGTAAGTAAGCCAATTCTTTTAATTTAAGCGCACCTTCTAATGCGATCGGATAACTAACGCCACGACCTAAATATAAAAAACCTTTAAACTGCTCGAGTTTACTTGCAGCTTCATTAAAATATTTATCATAAGCTAAAACAGTTTCAATTTGGCTTGGTACAGCTAGCAAACTTTGTACAATTTGTTTTTCACTCACTGGTGAAATCATCGAGCGTGCTTTAGCAATTTGAACAGCTAAAATATTGAGTAATGATAAAGTGCTCGTAAATGCTTTCGTACTGGCAACACCAACTTCAACGCCTGTGTTCATATACATATGCCCTAAAGCTTCGCGGTCGATCGAAGATAAAGTCACATTCGTGATTGATAAAGTAATCGCACCTTGTTCCTTAGCCAAACGAATAGCAGCTAATGTGTCTGCTGTTTCGCCACTTTGAGAAATTGTCACAACCAAAGTATTTTCAGGCAGCACAGGCTTACGATATCGAAACTCACTAGCGATGTCAGTTTCAACTGGTACTTTTGCAATTTGCTCAATCAAATACTTACCAACCATAGCTGCGTAATTACTTGTTCCACAGGCAATAAAAAATACGCGTTGAATTTTTTTGTAAGTTTCAGCTGTATCAAACCCAACATTATTCATTTTAATTGAATGAGTATCTGTATCAATATACGGCGCAATCGCTTGAGCAACAGATCTTGGTTGCTCGTATATTTCTTTAAGCATGAAGTGTTTGTAACCCATTTTTTCGACTTGATCTGTTGACCAATCTAGAGTGACAATTTCTTTTTTAAGCGCTTCACCTTTAGCATTAAGATACTGAATATTTTGGTCTTTAATGTGCACAATTTCTCTATCATTTAAATAAACGTATTTTTTAGTGTGAGCTAATGCAGCTTGAACATCACTCACAATAAAAAATTCTTTTTGACCGTTATTTTCACCTAAACCAACGATCAATGGCGGACCATCTTTAAAAGCAATTAACTCGTTTGGTGATTTTTCCCACATCACTAAAATCGAAAATGCGCCAACAATTTGGCTTAAAATATTTTGAACTGACTTAAGTAAATTTTGCGTTTTTTGCACGTCTTCCCAAATTAAGTGGGCCACTAACTCAGAATCTGTATCTGATTTAATATCAGCACCCTTTTTAAGAAGCTCTTCTTTAATTTCTAAGTAATTTTCGATAATACCATTATGAACCAAACTGATTTCACCTGCTTGATGTGGATGTGCATTTCTCTCAACGGGAGCACCATGCGTAGCCCAACGCGTGTGCCCAATGCCCAAGTGACCACTGAACGTTTCATTTACGATTTTGTCCTCTAAGGCTTTAAGCTTACCTTCTGCACGTACTCTTTTTGTAGTTCCTTTATCGATAACAGCAATACCTGCACTATCATACCCACGATATTCTAACTTTTTTAAACCATCGATAATAATTTTTTTCGGATCTTTATTTCCTAAGTAACCAACAATTCCACACATATTTTAATCCTTACTACGCATCCGACTTTTTAAATTTTTTAGCGTAATTTTCTTTGTTTTCTTGCTTTGCACGGCCAATTGCTAAAGCTCCCTCTGGAACATTTTTAGTAACAGTTGTTCCAGAAGCAATGATCGAATCTGCTCCGACTTCAACTGGTGCAACTAATTGCGTATCACTACCCACAAAAACACGGTCTTTAATAACTGTTTTATATTTCTTTTTATCAGCTGCATAATTACAAGTGATCGTTCCACAACCAATATTTACACCCTCGCCAATGTCGGCATCACCTAAATACGATAAGTGTCCTGCTTTTGATTTAGCACCAAAATTAACTTTTTTAAGTTCTACAAAGTTACCGATTTGCGCCTCTTCACCTATCGTCGTATCAGGGCGAATACGCGCATATGGCCCCAATTTAGCCTGAGCCTTAATCACAGAATGCTCAATGTAAGTTCCGGCTTTGATTTGAACTCCATTCGCAATAATGGCATCTGAAATAAAAGCATTTGATTCAATGACACAAAATGGTGCTATCGCCGTTTTACCACGTATAAACACATTCGGATAAATGATACTGCCTGATCCAACTGACACAGTTTCTTCAATGTAAGTTGATTTAGGATCTAGAATGATCACACCAGCATTCATTAATTGCTCACATTTTTGTGCATAAACAAATTGTGTTGCTTCTGATAATTCGATTTGATTATTCACACCGTGAGAAACATTTTTGTTTGTTGTCACGATAGCATCAACTTGGCATTGCTGATCAATAGCAATCGAAATAACATCTGTTAAATAGAATTCACCTTTAGAGTTGTTATTTTTAATCTGCGGTAAAAACTTTTTGAGAAGCGCAGACTTAACAACATACATGCCCGTATTAACTTCTTTAATTTTCAAAGTTTCACTAGATGCATCTTTTGATTCAACAATAGCTTTAAGCTTGCCGGCATGACGAACTATTCGGCCAAATTCTTTTGGTTGATCAAGTTCTACAGAAATAACAGCCAAGTCTAATTTGCGCTCGCGAAAATCAGTCAAAAAACCTTTGATGTCTTCGGCTGTGACTAACGGATGATCGCCATTTAATATAATAACATCACCATCAATCGAATCAACCTGAGCTGACTTAACAGCATCTCCTGTACCCAATTGTTTTTCTTGTACAAACGTCAAAACTCCAAGTGGCTCTATGACAGATTTAACCAACGCTTGTCCATGCCCAACAACAACACGAACCTCTTCAATATCAGCGCGACTGCACTGGGCCACGATACGCGCTATCATGGGTTGTCCAGCGACAGGATGTAATACTTTTGGCAAAGGAGATTTCATACGAGTTCCTTGCCCACCAGCTAATATAATTGCAGTTGTTTTAGTCATAGCGGATATTAAACCAATTTCAATGCTGTTCGTCAGCCGATTTTTTTTTAGAACTAGGCAAATTGTGACTTTGGCGGCACACTGAATTAAATATGAAAATTCACTCTATTGCCTTCGATCTTGATGACACTTTACTGGATACTTCTGGAATACTTGCACCCAAAGCCTGCGCAGAGGCTTTTCAGATTCTTATTCAGGCAGGCCTTAGAAAAACAGCGGCTGAATGCGAAGCTATTCGAATTGAAATGATCAAAAAAGTGAGTCATAAAGATGTTTTTAAATATCTGGTTGAAAATTATGGCAAAGAAGAAACCAAACAAGTTTTAGATAGAGCCACTGAAGCTTTTTACCACCCTCAAATTCCACATCAACTACCGTTACTCGAAGGCGCTTTAGATAATATTAAATTTTTATCAAAAAAATATAGCTTATATGTCGTGACCGCTGGTCTACTAGATGCCCAACAAGCCAAAGTAACTGCTCTTGGGATAAGGGATTATTTTAAAGAAATTATCGTCGTGAATAGTTTGAAAAATGAACGCAAATACCATGCATTTCAAAGAATTATTGATCAAGAAAACATCCCCTGCGAAGAACTACTCTGCATCGGAAACTCGCTCTCTTCAGAGATTAAAGATGCCCGTTTACTTGGCTCTTGGGCTTGCTACTTTGAATTTGGCGAAGACCGCGGCAGTTTTCCAATCGAAGAAAACTTAAAACCACATTTTCATATTAAAACACATAGAGAACTTATTTCGGCATGCAAACTTTAGATTACCGCATAGGCTATTATCTTTCAGAACATACCTTCTCAACCTTAAGTGAAGTCTTGCTGAATTTTCAAAAAAATGCTCTTGCAACTAATCTCAAAGAAAATTTAAATTTAAATAAAAATCATACATTTGATATATTACTCGTTGATAATAAACTTATTTCTGAATTGATTCTACACAACCACCCTGAAACCCTAGAAACAATTATCATAACCGAAACTGAAAATGAATTTATACAAATCGACAACTTTAATAAAGTCGCACCTGCAAGCATCAGAACTGCTCAACAAATCAATTACGAATGGATTATTAACAAATTACAAGTTTTTGATCAAGACTCGCAAGACAAAGCGCTTGAGGTTATGGCCCAAGAGCAACAGCTCAATAATTTAGTACAAAAAAGATCTCTTCAGCAAAAAATTGAATCTATAAAAGAAGAACTCACGCACCATAAACAACTTATTCTAGATTCAAAAAATAGAAATGACTCTTTGATTAAAATTTTATTCTCTATTTCTGCTGAAACAGAAATTTCACGAATTGAAACAATTCTTAACGAATTACTTCCAAAATCAACTTCTGCCACTTGGATTAAAATTATTCCCTCTGAATTATCTGAAAACTTAGAATCTGATTTAAAAAAAGAATCCTTTAATTTTTATATCAAAAAAAGTTTTTCAAATTACTTCATCTATTTTGTTATTAGCAATGTTGAGTATTTTAAAAAATCAGAATATGAAATATTTCAAAATATTACTGATGTCTTAGACACGCTATTCTCTAAATTGAGTTCAAGCCAGCAACAACACCAACTCGAAAAAATTATCTCAACGGCATTTAACTCAACTTTTTATCCAGTTTTAATTGTCGATAAAAATTATACTATGATTGAGTCTAATAAAGCATTTGCGAAATATGAAAGTCCTCAAAACAAATGCTACGAGGCTATGTTCGGCCGAACCACAGCATGTGAAGGCTGTCAAATTGGCAAAAGCTTTCAAATTGAGATTAAGTCAGATTTAGAAACAACATACTTTAATGTTCAATCTCAAAAATTAAAATTGTCTGATGACTTAAACTCGCAATGGTTTCACTTTTACACTGACGTCACTGAAGAAAAAATTCTTGAAAACAGGCTTACTCAAAACGTTAAAATGAAAGAACTCGGCTTAATATCAAGCTCTATAGCACACGAGCTTAATAATCCACTCGGTGGAATCCTGTCATATATTCAAATTTTACAAATGGAACTCGATAAGCAAAACCCCCTACAAACAGACTTGCAAGATATGTCTATTGCAGCAACTCGTATGAAGGTCATCATTGAAAATCTGCTTATATTTTCTAGACGACCAACTTTGAACGAAAAAACTCCTCAATCTTTTAATACTCTAGTTCGAGAAACTTTTAAGCTTAATGATTTACAATTTAAAATTGAAAACATAAAGCCAGTTTTACATTTAGAAGAAATCGATCTGAAGAAAACTGTTTCTGAAACTGCTTTTAGAGACTCGGTTAATCTGATCATCAATTTTTTTACCAACAGCTTTAAAAAAACTAGACCGACCAAAGGCTCAATCGCTGGTCTGATCGAGGTCAAAATTTCCCAGGACCAAATGAACTTTTATTTAAACTTTGAATCTAACTGTGGACCACTCAGTAATGACCAAAAAAATAAGAATATTTACTTTTTAATTATTCATAAGTCCTTAAATGATCAAGGTTTTCAGATAGAACTGACCGAGCCAAACACCAACTGGCTTGGAATTAAAGTGATCATACCTAAAGCAGATTCATAAAAAAGCTGATCCAGCTAAAGTCCTGAAATTAAAGCCTGGCTTAAGTTTTTTTGACACTCCCGTCAAAAATCATATTACTATAGACTAAGAACTCCATTTTGATACGAGCCCACCACGGAAGGAAGGTTCATGAAGACGACACGAGTTTTGATTTTGGATGATGAATCGACTCTAAGAACTGCTCTATTTAGACTGCTTGATCGCAAAGGTCACAATGTCGTAACAGCGCACAAAATAGAAGAAGCTAAAAGTTTCTGCGCTCCGGATAAAAAATTTGATCTAGCTATTGTTGATATGAATCTACCAGACGGCGATGGCTTAGCCTTCATGAGTTTTTTAAAAAATCTTTATCCTGATATTCAAGTTATTATTTTAACTGGGTTTGCCTCTATTGATTCAGCTATCAAAGCCACGCAACAGGGTGCTTTTCATTTTTTAACAAAGCCCTTTAACGTCGAAGAACTCATAAGTTTAACAGATAAAGCATTAGCTCACAAAAGTTTGCAAAGTGAAAATCAACAACTCAGACAAGAGTTGACGGCAAAATACAAATTTGACCAAATCATTGGCGAAAGTGATGGCATTAAACAATGTCTTTCTCTTGTTGAGCGAGTTGCATCTACTGATTCTACAGTTTTAATCACTGGCGAATCTGGAACCGGTAAAGAACTTATTGCACGTGCTATTCATTACAATTCGAATCGAGCCAATTCTCCTTTTATCGCCATTAATTGTGGTGCGATTCCGTCAGAGCTTTTAGAGAGTGAACTATTTGGACATATTAAAGGTGCATTCACTGGTGCTATCGCGAATCGCGCTGGACGATTTGAACTAGCGGACGAAGGCACTTTATTTTTGGATGAAATTGGTGATTTAGAACCCAGTTTACAGGTTAAAATTTTACGAGCATTACAAGAAAAGAAATTTGAACCAGTTGGTTCAACAAAAACTATCAATGTTAATGTCAGAGTTATTGCGGCTACGAATGTCGATCTTGAAAAAGCTGTTTCTGAAGGAAACTTTAGAGAAGATCTTTATTACAGATTAAACGTTATTCCAATTCACATACCAGCATTACGTGAACGCAAAGCCGATGTACCATTATTACTTAATCATTTTTTAATACATTTTAATAAAAATAAAGCTAAGACAATCACTGGCTTTTCTTCAGAAGCTATGACCGCTCTTGTGAATTACTCTTGGCCTGGCAATATTCGCGAACTTGAAAACCTAGTTGAAAGATTAAGTATTTTAAAAGGCTTTGGCGAAGTGACTCCTCTTGATTTGCCCGCAAAATATAAATCCGCAGCAGCTTGTTATGCTGAAACTGGATCAATTGATATTCCCGATGCTGGATTAGATTTTAACAACGCTGTAGACCAATTCGAAAATGCTTTGATTATAAAGGCTCTTGAAAAAACAGGCTGGAATAAAAATCAGGCGGCTATGCTTTTAAGACTCAACAGAACGACTTTAGTTGAAAAAATGAAAAAGAAAGGCCTCAAATCAGCGTCTGAAAATGATACAGATTTTATGTCGCTTAATAATTAATTTGTATCAATATCACACAAATTAATTATTAAGATTTACTTTTTTATTTTGAAGTTAATCAAAATTTTAATTAAAAATTAAACAAAATGTGTCGATAAGTTATTGATGAGTTTAAACCGCTCGTATTTACAGTTTAATGTAATAAAGCTCTTTGTGGTGTTTTTATTTCTCTTTATCTCTAGCTGCACCCCATTTCGGAGTACGTCTTCGATTACGGAACTTGGATCTGTAATCGATCAACTTTCTATTTCCTCTATTAGTCCAAGTAGTAGTTTCATATTAGGCGGAACCACCATCACAATAAAAGGTTCAGGCTTTAAAGCCGATACGATTGTCACTGTTGGTTCGACCTCTTGTTCGTCAATTTCTATCATAAATTCATCTGAACTTACTTGTGTTTTACCCAGTGTTTCAGCACCAGTTGCAGTTGATGTTTCGATAACAACAACTTCTGGAATCACTACTTTAAACTCGGCTGTTCATTACACACTAGATTCATTTAATTCAATTGAGCTTTTTAGCGGCGATCTGTCATATGGTGGCTCAACCGATGGAACTAGCATAACAGCTAAACTTAATCGACCATCAAAACCGATTGTCTATGGTTCAGATATTTACATAGCAGATACAGACAATCACCTTATCAGAAAATTTGATACTTTAACTGGAGTAGTTACTACAGTCATTGGCCGCGTTGCTGTTAGTGGAACCACTGATGGTATCGGAACAAATGCACGATTAAATTTACCAATGGGCATGACTCTTGTCGGACCAGATATCTATTTCGTTGAAAATGGCTCCTGCCTTATACGTAAATTTAATATCGCCACATATTTAGTTACAACAATTGCTGGCACACCCTATAACTGCGCCGGCAGCATTAGCGACGCGAATGGATTATCAGCGACTTTCAATAATCCGGTTTCAATTATATCAGATGGAACTTACTTATACATTGGCAGTGAATCGGGAGAGATTCGAAGAGTTTCTTTGTCAGGCACAAATACAGCTGACAGTCTTACTTTAGATACTTCTATATCAGCTCCAATAGACTTTGCACTCATTGGTCAAAATTTGTATTTCGTAGAGGCAAATGGAGCAACATCTACATTGCGCAAAGTCAACTTAGCACAAACGCCACCACTAACTCTAAATACAGTTATTAGTTTACCAACACGATCAGGCGGATTAACAACAGATGGAACAGATATTTATGTATCTGGTCTCGGCACTCATGTGATCAAAAAATATTCTGTGGCGATGTCAACTCTTACAACTATCGTTGGAACAGGAACTGCCGGCAATACTGATGCAACTGGAACTAGTGCATCAGTGCATAGTCCGGGTTTTATGGACTATTCGAGTGGATATATATATTTGACGTCGTTTGGCAGTCACAATTTAAAAAAAATAAATTTGGCTAATATGTCTGTTAGTACAATCATGGGAAGCCGAAAATGAAAATAGTAAGACTATTTACTCTTATGCTTTTTTCTTTTTTGATGCTAAACAGCTGCTTGCAGTTTGATACATTATTAACAACTGCTCGAAATTATGATGAGACAAATCAAACTTGCTTAGTCTCATCAGATGACGGCTATTTGTATCGATCATATGCAATAAGAGGAGCTACGACACTAGGAGCTTCAAAAATCGAAAAAGTTAATATTAACACTGGGGTTGCTACAACGATACTGGGTAGTGGAAATTTAAATGTAACGGATGGCATAGGATTAGCTGCTGAATTCAAACAGATTACTGCTCTTGCCTTTATTCCTGGTAGCCCGCAAAAACTCTTAGTTGGTGATTACTGCACTCTTAGAGAGGTTAATTTATCAACTTTACAAGTGACAACCAAGGCCGGTGCAAGTGGAAATTGTGCGAGCGATACAAATGGCACTGGAACAGCAGCTCGTTTTACCAGCGTTCGCGGTCTAGTCGTGAGCGGCACAACACTACTCGTTGCAACATCTAATCAAATTAAACAAGTTTCATTGAGCACTTATACTGTTAGTTCGTATATTGGATCAAGTACTGCAGGAGATACTGACGGTGTTGGTACCGGCGCCTCAATCACACCATTAAATATGACTAAACTTGGCAATATTATTTACTTAATGGATAGTGCTAAAAAAATTAAAAAAATATCATTAAATGATTTAAGTGTTACGACAATTGTGGGGCAAACTATTAGCGGCACAACGTACAATTCGCAAGATGGAGTAGGCACCAACGCAACATTATTGTTCTCAAATATGAACGCATTAAGTTCGGATAATAACAATTATTTGTACTTCACTGAAAGTCAAAAAATAAGACGACTTAACTTAACGACATACCAAGTAACCACGATTTTAAATTCATATGGCCAAGACGAGGATATTGATTCGACTGACTTAGGCCTTGCTCGTATATTTAGGCCAAGCGGGTTAGTTTTTACGAACCAAGGATTGTTTGTATCGACTTTGTATGGAATACGAAGATTAAAGTAATCATTTATAACTTCTCATTAAACTAATATAAACATAACACTCAACACTAACTGAATAAACCAAATAGTTATGTTTAATTTATTGTAATAACTTAATTTTTTTCTAACTCTATAACTATTTTTCAATTTTCCCCCTCGTTTTACTTACATATCATTTACATATATAAATAATATGTAAAAACATAGCTTGCAATCAGTATCTAGCAAGCTCATGAAAACTATCAAAAGGACCAGTTTTTAAGACCTTGGGCGTGTTTATCTAAAGCCCCAGATTAGACAAACCGACAGTCTAGTTAACCACAAATCTAATTCACGGAGCTCAAGTTATGATAAAGTATATTCAAAAGATGAATGGTCAGAGATTTAAACTCACTATTGCAAGTCTATATTTAATTGTGGCCTATGGTTGTAGTTCAAATATCCAGTTTCAAGCTATCGAATCCCCCACACAATCACCGCAAAACATTCCCACTGAAGTTTTTAAAGATGAAATAATTGAAACCGTAAAACCAACAGAACAAGTTTTTGACTATCAACAAAACGTTTATGACCAAAACCGTACAGCAGTTTCTTTTCAAGTTACTAAACCGAATGGCCAACTTTTAGAATCCCTGGGTCCACAAGACCTTGTCATTAGTGAAAATGACATGCCAGTAAATCGCTTTAATTTAACCCACAACTCTGAAAACTTTAGACAAATTGTTGATATTGTTTTCGCAGTAGATGTCACAGCCTCAATGAAAACAACAATAGAAATAGCTAAAACCAAACTGGTGAACTTTATCAATCAGTCACGTAAATCTGGCTATCGCACGCGTATGTGTTTAATAACTTTCGGCGATTATACAGTAAAAAAATGTGACAAATTTTACGATAACAATCCAGACGATCCCGAAACCCTAGCTCAAGTTGCTCAGCTTATAGCTGAAATTGGCAAACTAAAATCGCTAACTGGATCGCAGGATCCTGGCGGCAAAGATAAAAATGAAAACCCTATGCGCGCACTAATTGATGCTTCAAAGTCTCCTTGGGCCACGAATAATCAAAGGTTTTTGATTCTTATAACTGATGATGGTTTTCTATACTCCCCCGGAAATCAAGGCACTGTTGGAGCATTAGCTCCTAAATATTCTGAAATTACTGATGCGTTGAAAACCTCTCAAATGAAAGTATTTGCTGCTACACCAGATTTAGCTGGTTATAATAAAAATTTTGGCAAAGAGGCTAGCATTGTTGCGCTCAGCCAAGGCCAGTGGTTTAATTACGTTGATCTTATCAGTGGTAAAATTTCACTTGATACAATCCTCAATAGCATTATCACAAATGTTAATACGACTTTTATTGCTGAGTACGTATCTGAAGAAAACAACCTGCAAGCAGATTTACCGCTCAGTTTACGTAAACCTAAAATAACACTCGCAAACGCAGAGCTAGGCGAAGTTTCACCATTACAAATGAAAAGCAATATGCCTAACGGGCACGAAAAATATAAAGATGAATTTAACTTTGCATCAAATAATGTGAATCTCAAATCAGTCAAAGTATATATAGACAATTTGCCAATAACTTCAGGTTTTTCACTTACTGATGATGGTAAAATTAAATTTATCATTCCACCAAAAGCGGGTTCTAAAATCCAAATTAAATACATTAAAAAATCAATTAAAGACTCTTTTGAAATAAAGCCTATTTTGATTAAAAATGTGGCAAAAGTCGTATCCATTGATTTATCAATAAATGATTACACAGTTGATAAATCGCTGTTCTCTGTCATAAAAAGCGATGAAGGCACTGGATATCTTATAATTGATCCAGAAACTCTCTCTCAGGACAAATACGACATTCAAAAGAACAATCAACTACAAATTAAAGTTAAAATCAGCTATGATCCTTAGGTGCTAAAAACACTATTAATCGATCATTATGATTCTTTTTCATGGAATGTGAAAGCCTGGCTTTCACATTACTTCAGTGTTGAAGTTATCTCTTATGATGACATTAATTCAGTGGATCTTAAATTATACTCGCTTATCGTACTATCACCGGGGCCCAAACATCCTCAAGATTATCCTGATACCATTACGCTTTTAAAGAACATTGAAAATTCTCAGGCTGTGTTAGGTATTTGCCTCGGGATGCAGTGCATGGCTTTTCAAACACAAAATGAAGTCTGTTCTTATGCACCGCCATACCACGGAAAGACAAGCCAAATTAGTTTACTATTTAAAAATGGTTCACAACAAATAACACGCGTTGCACGTTACCATTCTTTGAAATGCAATATTGACCATTCATTTGATGTGTTGGCGCAAGTTGAAAATCAAATCCCCATGATCATTAAACATAAATCTAAAAATTGGCTGGGATTACAATTCCATCCCGAATCATTTTTAACTGATTCACCAGATGATATGATTACATATATCAAAGAAAATCTGAATTTATGAAACCTGTCATTAGCTTTTTTGAAAATGATTTATATTTTTATTGCACTCAATACACAGTATATCAGTGCGAGAAAAAAGATGAAGTCTCTGGTTTTTTAAAAAAAATTCAGGCTGATTTTCATGACTATACTAAAATTATTAAATTGAACTTTGATACTTTTCACAATACGGATAGCGCTCAGCAAAAAATTATTCAGACGCCTTTGATACTTGTTTATATTTTAGATCAATATGAGTTACTGAGCTTTAAAGAAATTAAAAATAAATTAAAAATTACAGAGCAAGAGAATTTACAGTTTATATCGTTAATTACAAAAGAAAAATTTAAATCAGCCGTCCAATCAATAGCTGACGATATCTCTGCAGGGCGCTTTTATCAGATTAATCTGACCTCTGCTTTTAAAACTCAAACATCTGATCACTTTGATACTCTATCTTATTTTGTATCTATTGCTGAAAAAATTCATTGCCCATACAAAGCTTATCTGCCATTTAATGGCCAAGATATTCTTTGTTTTTCACCAGAGCTTTTTTTAAGTAAAAAAAATGAAACCATAACTACTCAGCCAATCAAAGGAACGCTTTTACCAGGCCAAAATTTAACAGATCTAACATCGAGCTACAAAGAGGACTCTGAACTTTCAATGATAGTGGATTTGCTCAGAAATGACTTAAATAAATTATCATGTGAAACATACAAATCAAAATCGGTCGTAAACTTTCACCGCAATTTAATGGATTTAAAATATACAGTTCACACCTATTCAGAGGTCAGCATAAAAACAAGCGAGCAACTGCCTGAAATACTCAATAAGACTTATCCTGGTGGTTCGATTTCAGGTTGTCCTAAAATTGAAAGCCTTAAAAAAATAGCAGAGATTGAACCCAATAGTCGTGATTTTTACACTGGTTCAATCGGATGGTGGATCAAAGACGATTTTTGTTTAAATATAGCGATTCGCAGTTTTATAAATGCATCAAACGAAATGTTTTACTTTACAGGCTGTGGAATAGTTTTTGATTCGAATCCTGAAAGTGAATGGACCGAATTTTTAACAAAAGCTGCTTTTATTAATCCTGAATCACAAGAAAACGTATCTGTACTAGATACTCTTTTATTTAAAAATAATAATTTCACTTTTTTAAACCTGCATATTGATCGCACCCTCAGTAGTTTAAATTTTTATAACAAAAATATTAATCGAACTATTTTAGAAAATATTTACGATAATATTAAGACCGAAATTAAAAACAATATCCTCGCCACAACATTTGAAAATGACTTACGGGTTAAAATTGAATTTCCGCTGCATTTATCACCTGAAAACTATAAATATAGCTTTGAAAAAATAGATCTTAACTCAAATGCAATTATAAATTTATACCTCTACAGACCCACAAATAATTTTACGTATTCACAAATAAAAAATAATTTGCGATTACATTGGGACAGCGCTTTGAATGCAAAACCTGAAAACTGTGAAGATATTCTAGTCGTTAATCAACTAGGACTCATAACGGAATCATCAATTTACTCTATCTTTTATAAACAAGATGGATTATTTTTTACGCCACCGTTAAATGACGGATGCTTAAATGGGGTTTTAAGAAAGCACTGGCTGAACTTAGGGCACATTAGTATTGACCAAAAAACGTATTCTTTATCTGAAAGATCACTACACATTAATGATATAAATTCTGTTGAAATCTATGTTGGCAATTCTGTGCGCGGAATAAAAAAAGCCAGAGTCATAAACCCTGGCTTTTGCAATTAACCTTTGCTAGCGAGATTAGCCCACTTTTCTAAAATACGGGGATTTCATTGTTGGAACATCTTTATATTTTAAATATGTCTTATAATCTTTTTTATAAGCATTTTGAAAATTTGCTTCATGCTTATTAAATACTTTATCAAGCCATGAATAATATGTTTTATATAAATGATTATTCATAAAATTACAGTACCACACAAATGGCATTTTATTAGAAACCCAATATTTTTTAGAAAAGCTTGTAATTTCTTTATTAAAGAACGTCCACCACTTAGTAGCCTCTGTTTTACTTACAAAGTTAGATGTAAAGTAATTTCTACTCTTATATGTAAAGCCAATCTCATACCCTTTACCAACTGGTTTAAAGTATGTTTTGAATGGATTTTTACCTAATTTAAAATTTTTAGTTTTTGTCATGCTGACAGTCTCCGTTAGTATTTAATTGGCAAAATTGCCTAATTATCGATTCGGAAACATAATTTCAGGACTAAAGCCAGATTTGAACTAATTTATGTTTTATATAAAATTTCTCAAGTTGAGACATAATCAATAATTCGGATGAAATGGTTTGAATTTACTCGAAACCATTAAATGAATTTTCTGTGCAACTTCTGTTCGATCATCATCATGCTTTGTATAAACTAAAGGTAAATACTCTATCTCACAATCAACAGAATCTAGCATAAGTGATTTCCAAATTGATGATAAAAAAGATTGATCTCCGTACCAACAAACAGAATCTCTATATCTGTATTGGGCTGGCTCACCGTTAATCTTTACAAAATTAAAAACAAACGGTCTGATAGGCACTTCTGCAAAGCCTGCAGCCATCATTAATGTCTTTTTAAAAGGTAAAACTTGCTCACCGTTAGAAGCCACTGACTCTGCATAAAGAACAACTCTAAATCCCTGTTTAAGAACTTCAACAATGTTCTTTAATTCATCTTTAATATTAAGTCTGCTTTTACGGTTAACATATGCGCATCCTGCGACCTCACAGATTTGTCCTAATCCTGGAGTGTTTTTCATTTCGAGTGACGTAATAAAAACAGAGGGCTGAAGAGCCTGCAAACATAAAATATCAATAAAGCCAACATGATTGCCAACCAAAAGCGAAACTTCGTCTTGCGATATTGGATTTGGACAAGTTAATCGAACACCAAAAGTTCGCATAAGTAGTTGGCCAAAACGACTACCATTTTTAATTAATAGTTTACGTCGCTTAAAAGAATCCCTCACAACAAAGAAAATTAAAAAACCAAATACTACATATGACGAAATTAAAAACAAAAATAAAATCAGTCTCAAAAGTGCGCGCAAATTCAAATATAATTTCATGTTCATTAATCTATTATAAGGCTTGCAGCTTTGTAAAGCCGATCAAAGACACTTTCCCACATCTCAGATGAATGATAAGGCATCTGTATAAAACAAAGCGCTTCTGGTTTACGCTCACTTGCAGATCTTAACTGTGCGTAAAGTTCACGCGCTGCTTGATTGGCATCTTTAGGTAAATTTAGAAATTCAATTTTTTCAATTTTACCTTTGGGCTTTACGATTTTAACACTTTCTACTTCATCTGGTAATTCGCTTAACTTAGAATTCAAAATCTGTGATAACTCAGAAAGCTTCATACTTGGATTGCGACAAATAACAAACGGAATTTCAGGCATATAATGATGTTTCATATGTCCGGGCGAATCTTTTTTATCAACTTGATCGAGCCATGTATAATTCAATGTAGATGTCTTAAGAAATGTATCTATGTCAGTTTTGAGTATCGCACCCTTACGCAGAATTGCTAACTCATACGATTCTTCAGTTTGTTTAATCATCAAGACAGTTGACTCAATCCCGATTTCGCTCGAGCCTTGATCAAGAATCACAACCGACTGACCAAATTCTTTAGCGACATGTTGAGCTCGTGTAGGACTCGTTTTACCGAATTTATTTGCACTGGGTGCCGCAACTGGAGATCCAACTTGCTTGATAAGTGCTAAAGCCACAGGATGTTTCGGCATACGCACACCCACATTCATTAACCCTGATGTAATCATTTCTGAGATTTGATCAGACTTTGGCATCACCAGCGTTAATGGCCCAGGCCAGAATTTTTGAGCTAACTGATCAGCCATTTCATTCCAACTTTTAAAGCAAGTTTTAGCCTGCTCTATTGAATGTACGTGAACAATCAAAGGATCAAAAAATGGACGCTCTTTAGTTGCAAAAATTTTTTTAATTCCATCGGCACTCGTAATGCTTGCACCAAGACCATAAACCGTTTCAGTTGGAAAAGCGACCACATCACCTTGCTGCATTTTTTGAGCAGCTTTCTGAATTTCAGATAGCAACTGAGAAGTTAAGTCATTTTCGCTATTCAAAAGTAGTCCCTTCTGCTTTGAGTAAAGCCATCGGTTGCAATGTATAGAGCGGTCTTAGGACTAAACGAATAATCACTATAGTTAATAACATAAGCACCAACGAAGTCACAATCAATGATTGCAAATCATATGTGAGCTGCACTTTAAATAATGCTTTAACTAATAAATAAGACAATGACGATCCTAACAATGATCCTAAAAGCAAACTACCGCCCGCTACAATAAAAAATTGAATAGCCACTACACTGACTATTGCATGAGTATCCATACCCATAACTTGCAAAAGGTTCATTTCGTTAATACGCTCAGAAATCTGAGTATTTAAAAGAATGATAAAAACAAAAAACCCGACCACTAATGATAACCATGCCATAATTTGCAAAGCTAATGACATTTGATCAATAAAAACTAACGACTTCTCAACTGTTGAGCGAACATTAATTATTGATATATTCGGATAGTGATCGACTAAAACGTTTTGTATTTGCTGAACCTGTTCATCTGTTAAATTAGAAATAGATGAAAGAAAATTTTGTGGAGCCTCATCTAAGACGCCAGGTTGAAATGTAATAAAAAAGTTAGGCTGAAAACTTGTCCAACGAACTGATCGCAGCGAAGTGACCTTGGCTTTAATTTCTAACCCCTGGACATCAAACAAAATAATATCGTTAATTTTTGCTTTTACTCGCTCAGCATATTTTTGTTCTAAACTTACTTCTGGTAATATTTCTTGGCTATCATCGGCTTTATATGCCGCTTTAAACCACTGACCTGACACAATCGATTCAGAATCTTGTAATTTTTCTTTATATGTTAAATTAACCCCTCTATTGCGAAATCTAGCTTCAGCTTCTTCTTCACGTGTTTGAAATCCATCTCTTTCAATCGATCTTTCGTAACTTTGATCATTGATCTTTAAAATTCTTGAACGAACAAGCGGAGTAAATTCAATTTGTCGATTAATAAGCTTTTCTATTTTTTCAGATACACTGTTTTTTTGATCAATCTGTATATCAAACATAAACAATGATGGTATTTGAGAAGACTTGTGTGGCTTAATTTCTTCAATTATAGATTTTTTAATATGTGGTAACAACGTCAAAACTAAAATAGCTATTGTCATCGTTACAAAAATTAAATAAGTCGATTGCTGCTTACGCACTAAACTCACAAGGGCATATTTCAATTTAAATGAAAATCTATCAACTGTTTTATCCACTAAAAAACTAATTGCTCTAACAAGTAAAACAACAAACATAACAGAAAATAATATGCCTAATATAAAATAATTAGCTGTCAAAACAGAATGACTTTGCCAAATTGCGAGTGACCAAAATAACAAAGTCACTAAAACACCCCAAACAATATATAATCGCCAACCTATAATTGAACTTTGAATTTTTTGTTTAAGTAAATCTAACGGATTAGCTTTGTATGAAAGCAAATACGCAGGTATTGCTATTAATTGAGGGCCAACTAAAACAATCAAAAAGCTGATCACTAAATCAGAAACTGAAATAACCAACTCTAATGGAATACCGAAATAATTATTTATTAAATTTTGTATTGGATTTTCGAATAACAATAAGATAGCAACAGAAACAGCCAGAGCTGAAAAAGATAATATCAAATTCTTTAAAACTGAGTACCAAACAATTTGTTTTTCAGATATTCCGAGTACACGATATATAGCAATATTTTTTTTATTAATTTGAAAAAACCAATTCAACATATAACTCAAACACAAAAAACTCAGGCCTAATGCGACCAGTGAAACTAGCCCTAAATAATCGATTAAATATTTGAAAACTTGATTATTATTACCATCTTCTTGCAAAGCACTTGCAAATTGAATAGCCGGGTCTTTTACATTTTTATCGAATAGAACTTTAATCTCTTGGGCTTTTTGAGGGTTTTTAATTTTATATAAATACGATGTTGTCATCGTACTGCCAGGCTTGATCAAATCGCTCGCGTAAAGATTCTTCAGACTTAACAATACATATGGTGCTAACGAACCAAAGCGAAACGCTCTAGACGGATCATTTTTAATAAGCCCATTCACTTTTAGGTCAGTTTTTCCGACTTTAAGCACGTCAGAGTCTAAATTAACTTTAAGCTGATTTTGAACATCAGCGTCTATCCAAAGTTGATCTTCTTGAACTTGTATAATGTTAGATACTTGTCCCGCAGAATCAGCCACATCAACTCGTCCCACTAAAGGAAAAAACTGATCAACAGCTTTAATCATGACTAATCGAGCATTGTCTTTATTTTTAACCATCGCAAATAATTCTATATTTTTTGATCGATTAACTATTTCGGCACTAAATAGTTGTTCTATATTTGCAATTTCTTTATCATCTAAAGCACGTCGTGCCGATATGACTATATCTCCACCAAGAGTTTCCTGAGCTTTTTGCTTAGATTGAAAAGATAAACTTGATTGAAAAATCTGTAACAGCAAAAAACCCAAAAAGCCTAACATTAAATTTAAGCAAAAAAATAAATTTAATTTTTTCTGTGAAAAAATATCTTTGATAGTGAATTTAAATAAAAAACGAATTTTAGACATTGTTAACAATTTCTAATTGGCCGTGATTTAATTTATAAACTCGGTCACATTTTTTAGCCAAATCTAAGTCATGAGTAACTAAAATGGTTGTTGTTTTTTGCTGTCTGACTTGATCAAAAAACAAAGACATAACTTTGTGTCCTGTTTCAGTATCTAAACTACCGGATGGCTCATCTGCCAAGAGTAAACTTGGTTTAATAATTAACGCCCTTGCAAGTGCTAAACGTTGACATTCACCACCACTCATTTCTGTCGGACGATGACCAGATCTATGCATTAAACCTACATTATCTAATGCTTTATCAATCATCGACGGCTCATATTTTTTATTTAATATTTCCAATGGCAAAGTTAGGTTTTCATATGCAGTTAAGTGATTCACCAAATAATACTGTTGAAAAACAATACCGATCCGACTTGATCTAAAATGAGTTAAGTCATTGGGCGATAGGGTTTGTAAACTTTGTTGTTCAATTTTTATTTCACCCGAATCCGGCTGATCAAGACCAGACAGCAACCCCAATAAAGTTGATTTGCCAGATCCAGACGACCCAACAATCGCGACAATTTCACCACTCTGAACTTTTAAATTCAAATCTTGTAAAATTGTAACTTGTTCAGATTTTGCATTTAAAACATATGATTTTTTTAAGTGATTTATTTCGATCATATTAATACCTATTGTTTTATCCATTTTTTTAAAAACTGATAAAGGTTTTCAGCCACTATTTTATGGCCTTTTTCATTGGGATGAATTCCATCCGCTAAATTAAGTTCTTTTTGACCAGCCACATTCTCAAGTAAAAACGGAGCCAAATCAATTTTTTGCTTACGACTCACATTTACATATAATGCTGAAAATTTTTTTCCGTACTCAGCACTATAGTTTGGTGGCACATGCAATTGTCCAACTGCTACTTTAATATTTTGAGATTTAGCCCACGCAACAGCTTCGGATAAGTTTTTTTCAGTTTGCTCGACACTAAGACCTCTTAAACCATCATTACTGCCAAGCAACAGCAAGACATAGTCGGGCTTATCTTTAGCAATCCACTTCAATCGTTGCATAGCTGAAGCTGATGTAGAACCACTAGAACCTGAACTGATGATTTTAATATTTTGCTTACTTTCACTGAACTTATTTTGAATCAAAAATGGAAAAGAGGACTCTTGTGCAACACCATAACCCTCTGTTAGTGAATCACCCAATATAACTAGCTTAATAGCCTTATCTTGATTTTGCTTTATTGACTGAGACTGAGATATTTCTGATTTAACTTGCTCTGCAGATTGAGCTCTCAAGAAATAGACTTGAATAAAAACGAACAGAAGAAAAAAAAAGATCCTAGCTGTATTGTCAGTTTTAAAACTTAACGTTTGAACTGATGTGGTTTTCATATCACCCTTAATCGTTCCGAAGAAAAAAGTTTTCGATTTCTTGAGATATTTTAGGATAACTTAACCACTTAAGCTAGGATCTATTATTATTTTAACATAGTTGGTAATAACTGTGTCGTAATAACGAAATTAGTATTCGTTACCGCCGCCACCGAAACCACGACCGCCACCGCCATCACGACGAGGTCCACGGCCACCGCCGCCGCCACCACCGAAGCCACGACCACCGCCGCCGCCGCCAAAACCACGACCGCCGCCGCCTTCACGACGTGGACCACGAGATCCAGGCTCTTGAGGTTTAGCTTCAGAAACGCGTACTGCGCGACCACCAATTGTTTGGCCATTCATTTTTTCGATAGCTGTATCTGCATCAGCGTCGTTTTCGATTTCTACGAAACCAAAACCTTTGCTACGACCAGACATTTTGTCCATAACAACACGTGCTGACGTGATAGTTCCAAAAGATGCGAATGCTTGTTGTAATTCATCATCTGTAACAGAGAACGCTAAGTTCCCAACATA